>Ga0209517_10000097_pt1 | contig 140551 bp, 118 predicted proteins | sample PeaSoiMetSII2010_FD_187695 | JGI IMG/M metagenome (GOLD analysis project Ga0209517, IMG submission 187695) | Peat soil microbial communities from Weissenstadt, Germany - SII-2010 (SPAdes) (version 2) | ecosystem: Environmental > Terrestrial > Soil > Wetlands > Peat | place: Germany...
CAATTGTCACGCTCCTGTTTCTGGCGTCGACCGGTGCCGCGCAATCGTCTTCCGACGGATCCTTCTCGGTGCGCCACGTCACCGAGCACAGCCATCCCCTCACTGCGGTCCAGATGCACGAAGCGGAAAAACTCTACCGCAACGCCTGCGCCGCGGTACAACGTGATCTTCACATCGGCGTTGAACTGCGCCCGCGGTTCACGGTGCTGTTGGGGGCACCCAATAACGAAGTCCACAACGGAGCCGAGATCTGGTTGACCAAGTGGAATCCGCAAATGTTTGTGGAGGGCGCCGTGGTCGTGGCCTTCGATCAAGTGCTCACCCCGGATGCGATCAAGCGACTCGCCAAGCGGGCAATCCTTGACAGCAATGCCATGGTCGACGTGACCGAACTCCGAGAAACCCGTTAATCACCGGCAGGCGGTGATGGGGGAGCCCTACTGGCCCTCGCCTTTGTCGATCTTGCTGGCGACCTTGACCCCGCTCAGCCCGCTGACGTATTTGGCGATGCCGCGGTAGAGCGATTCGGCGATCTTCTGGCGGTATTCGGAAGTTCCCAGCCGGCGTTCGTCGCCGGGATTGCTGACGAAAGAAATTTCCGCCAGGATCGAGGGCATATTGGCCCCGATAAGTACGATGAAAGGCGCCTTTTTCACCCCCCGGTCGCGCACACCCGGATTCTTCGCAGCCAGACCGCTGTGCAGAGAGGTCTGCACGTCGGAGGCAAACTCGTGCGACTCCTCGATCTTTTCCTTCAGCGCGATCTTTTTCACCAGGTCCTGCAGTTCGTGAATCGATTTCTCCGAGACCGCGTTCTCTCGCGCCGCCACTTCGAGGGCTTCGGGAGACGAAGTGAAATTCAGGTAATAGGTCTCCACTCCGCGGGCATCCGGGTCGTGGCTGGAGTTGGCGTGGACGGATACAAAAAGATCTGCCCCTTCCTGATTCGCGATCGCGGTCCGCGTCTCCAGTGGAATGAAGGTATCGTCCTTGCGGGTGTAAATCACCTCGGCCCCAAGCCGGGTTTGCAGCAGCTTGCCCAGACGCCGGCCCACATCGAGCACCAGATCCTTTTCTTCAAGACCATTGGGTCCGATAGTGCCGGTGTCGTGCCCACCGTGGCCAGGATCGATCACAATTTTTCCGATCTTCAGCCCCAGCGCCCGGATCAGAGAACGGTCACCGCTGGCCGTCGGCTGGGCTTCGCGGACATCCAAATCAGGGGTTGGAGTTTTGCGCTTGCCTTTACCGCTCTTGGTATGGACAGGGGTCGAAGGCGGGCTCGGAGTTGCGCTGACGCTGACGGGCTTAATCGTTCCAGAGTCGATGTCGGGAGAGTCGAGCTTAGCAACTGTATCTTTATCTCTTACCACCGGCTCGGCGTCGTCCGCATCGACGATAGTCTTCTTGACACCGTTGCGGACCACCACGGTATTGCGGCGGACCGCCTTTTCAACGAATGTTTTCGCGGGTGACGGAGATTCGTCGCTGTCGGCAATTGACTCCGCAGCCGCCTTGCTAGTGGGATTTTCGCTCTCCACTGTCGATGCCGCTTCCTTTAATACGGGCGCTTTTGCAGCTTGTTTGTTATGGATGTCGATGATGAGCCGCGCTGGATTCTCCAGCAGGGATGCATCAAACTCTGACGACTCGTCGAGATCGAGCACGACGCGCGCCCGTCCCGCCTTGAACTGCGAGGTGCGGATATCCTTCAGCAACCCGTCACTCACATCGAAGGTTTTGCCGGCCAGCTTGGAATCGAGCTTGGTGTTCAGCAGATCGAAAAAGACGCGGGCGGGATGATCGATTCTCTGCGCCTCAAACCTGACGCCCTGTTCAAGGTCAATCGCCACCCGCGTGTAGTCTGGCGTAGACCAGTGGCGGATTCCGAGCACTCGCGATGGCTTTCCGTTCGTGGCTTGAGCCGCCGCGTCGCTTTCTTGAGTGGAATCATCTTGGGCCGTGTCGTCATCGGCATCGGAGACAGAACTAGTCCCCAAATCTTTGGAGTCCTTGTTCGCAACTCTATTCGCATCCTTCGTTTTCAGACTGGCCTGCTGCGACGCGGGCTCAGCCACAGCCTGCCGCGCTGCCGCAGCAAACTGGTTGCGCGGATACCGCCGCAGGAATTCCTCGAACGCGGCATCGGCCCGAGTCTTATCGTGCAGGTCATCTTTATAGATCTCGCCAATCCTGAACAGCGCGTCGAAGCGGTGCTTGCTGCCAGGATACTCGCGGCGCAGGAATTCGTATTGTTGGATGGCCGAGCGCAGGATGTCGGGATCATGGAAGCAGCGCCCCATTTCCTCCGTCATCTGGGCGGCGGCAACCACGCTTGGATCAGCCCGGCCCGAACTCGGCGCTCCCAGGTAGACGCGGCGATAGGCATTGATCACGCGCTCATAATCGCGGCGGGTCCGACTCTCGAGGGGCCGAGTCTCCAGTGCCTCCTGCATGTGTCCGGCGGCGGCAAACTGCGAGTCGGCCCAGGCTCCGGACTTGTGCACGCGGGCGTCCGCTGTCATCGCAGGCAGCAGCAGCGTGAACACCGCCGCACACCAGCGCACCGCGCGTTGACGATTTGAATTCTGCAATGGAACGGCCCGTAATCGCTTTGCTGTTAGATGCCTCTCGCTCAGTCTGTGTTGCTGATGTGAAGCACGCCCCGGGCATCGCGCTCCACATGAATCGGATCATGCATTGGATTCTGCAGGAAATGCATGCCTGAATCCGCCCCGCCGTAGTACAACTGCGTGATGCGCTTAACGTAGTTGCGGGTCTCGGCGAAGTGCGGCACCCCGGCACTGCGCGCCACCGCTCCCTGCCCCGCGTTGTAGGCGGCCAGGGTCAGCTTCACGTCGCCTCCGTAGTTCTGCATAAGCTGCTTTAGATGACGAACCCCGGCGTCGACGTTTTGTTGCGGATCAAACGGATTGGCCACCTTGAGCTGGCGTGCGGTTTGCGGCATCAGTTGCATCAGGCCCATTGCGCCCTTGCGCGAAACTGCATTGGGATTGAAGTTCGACTCCACCTTGATGACAGCCCGCACCAGGTTGGGATCGACGTTGTGCCGCGACGCCGCCTGATCAATGGCGGCATCGATATCCTGCGCTGAGAACGCCCGTCCGTGAACGAAATTCGGGAGAGGCGAGCTTTGGCCTGACGTCTCGCCGAGATAGTGGTTGACCTCCGCCGCTGCCGAGCGCGCTGCCCGGATGTTGGCGGAAGGTACCGGCTTCCAACGGTGTTCGGCAGCGCTCCAGTAGGCCAGCGAATTCCGCCGGACGGGAGTCTCGGAGCGCTTGTTGGTCATGACTGGAAAGGATTCGTTGACATAGACTTTCCGGCCGTTGTCGTCGGTGCTGGTGATGGCGGTCTTGGCGCCGCCGGAACCGGCTTCTGCCTGCACGTATGGCGTGGTGAGCGAAAGGAAGGTCGCGATTACGGGACTAGCCATCAGGGCGAGTTGCAGGTGCTTTCGCATAGCCGGGCGCGCAAAAATCATCGCGAAGACGGTAAAAACCAACCGTCGACATGACACTTTCCGGCGCGGACCAAACAACTCCGCGCCTTCCCACCCGGAACCTGACGGAGAATCCTAAAACCAGAGTGCAACGATTATAGGTCGGCGACGGCCGGGCGGCAACTTACCAAAGGAGCGTTGAACCACGGTGGTAATCTGTGTAAATTGTTGAAATAATTACCGCTTCTAGAGGGTACGTGCAGGCGGAGGACGAAAGATCGCATGGACAGCAGCGGTCACCGGGCGTAACATGGCGGGCAATCTGCGCGCTTGTTCGGCTCTCCCACCGGCAACGCTGGAAATCCACTTAAGGTTGGATTCTTAGCCATGAATTGCAATCGCAACTCTCGCGCCGTCCGCCGCTGGTTGGCAGTCATCACGGTGAGTCTCTTGCTGGCCTCCGCTGCTTCCGCCGAGTGGAAGGAGAAAGTGCTCTACAGCTTCCAGGGCGGGGCAACTGACGGCGCTCTGCCCGCTGGCGGCGTGGTGTTTGATGCGGCGGGCAATCTCTACGGAGCTACTACGCAAGGCTTTGGGTTTTGCCCTCCGGCGCAGTGCGGGTCTGTCTTTCAGCTCTCGCCCCCGGCCAAGAAGGGCGATCCCTGGACCGAGAGCGTGCTCCACGTTTTCACCGGCAACAGCAACGGTGACGGCGACACTCCGGTTGGTGGCTTGGTGATCGACAGCACCGGCAACCTTTACGGCACTGCCGGTTACGGCGGCACGGGGGGGTGCGTTCTTCTGGGAACTAAAGTTGGCTGTGGCATTGTGTACGAAATGACGCCGCCGCAGACCAAGGGCGGCAAGTGGACAGAGAAAGTGCTGTACAGCTTCCAGGGTGGCAAAGACGGTTACCTTCCCGTCGGCAACCTGACCCTCGACAAGGCGGGGAGCCTCTACGGGGCAACGGAGTTCGGTGGCGGGTTCGGAAGTTGCGACTCACCCTACTACCAATATTGCGGCACGATTTTCAAACTGAGTCCGCCAAAGACCAAGGGCGGCAAGTGGAAGGAGAAAGTGCTATACAGCTTCAAGAGCGGCACGGACGGAGCTAATCCTAACGGCGGTTTGGTCTTCGACAGCAGAAATGCTATTTACGGGACCACTTCGATTGGCGGCGGCACAAACTGTCAGAGTGATCTAGGCGCCGGTTGCGGAATAGTTTTCGAGCTTAAACCCCCTGCAGAAAAGGAGGGGCGATGGCATGAGCAAGTGCTTTACCGTTTTGTGGCGGGTACCGATGGAGCTGGACCAAATGGCGGTTTAATCCTTGATACCAAGGGCGCAGTCTACGGCACTACATTCGGCGGGGGCAGTGAGAACGGTACGGTTTTCAGGCTAACGCCACCGGCGAAACTAGGACTGCGGTGGGGGAAAACTCTGCTGTACGTGTTTCAGAGTTGTAGCAACGTAACCGGCTGCAGCCCAGGGGCAGGCCTAGCCATTGATTCGGCGGGCAACCTCTTCGGTACGGCTGGTGGCGGAATATCTCGCGGAGGAGTGGTTTTTCGGTTGAAGCGCATTACGAATAGCGGCCCCTGGCCTTGCTCTGTTCTATATAGCTTTACGGGTTCCCCCGACGGATATGGCCCGGATGCGGGCCTGAGTTGGGACAAGCTAGGAAACCTATACGGCACAACCCTGTACGGCGGTACAGGGCAGGCTTGCCAAGGCGGCTGTGGGACCATATTTGAGGCAACGAAGTAGGAACGGACGTTCCCAACAATTAAACAGGACAACTGAGTAGCGTACAACGTAAGGAGAATAAAAATGAAAAACGTCACGAGATTAGCGTCCTGTCCAGCAATCTTCGCGGCTGTCGCGATCTTAATCGGTTGGTTTTTGGTTTTGCCCACCCGAGCGGAGGCACAGACCGTAGGAAACAACGCCGTGTACTACTACACCACTAGTAACCCAGGCGTTTGCTGCAAGGGCTCTGGAGCGTTCATTGACGCCAGCATGCTTTTGCATTCGGGTTCAGACATTTGCGACACGATATACGGGCTCTTCACGGGACGAACCGGATTTCCTCCCTACCCGTCCGCAGGCGCAGTGATTGACGCGCGTGGTATCAGCGGCTCGGCGCTGACCTGCACGAAAGGTAGTCCGTGGACCGAAAGCGGCAGTTCCGCAACCCTACCATCGACTATACTGCTACCCGCTACGACACCCTCCGCACCTATCGTCATTCCCACACCGTGGATCTTGCCCAACAACACGCGGTTGATCGGTGAAGGCGACAACGATCCCACCTCCGCCACTCCGCTGACCACGATTCAGGCGTCGAGCAGTTTCTCCGGAAACATGATTCAGTTTGGGGGGCTGGCCCACGCTTTCCCTGACCCAAAACAGCGGGTGCCCCGTCCTTCTCGCGTTCTTTGCGAGAGGGCGGGGCTTCTAGAGGCTTTCCGTTGCCGCAAGACCAGCGCACGGCGGATAAATTAGACTGTGGGTGCCCCACTCTTTCGCGTTCTTTGCGAACGGGTGGGGCAGTGGCGGAGTGCTTAGACCTGCGATGCGGATCTTCAAAAGAGGGGTGGTTCACCAGTGAACCTCAATCAGTTTCGACTGCGACCGGGGCTGGTGGCGGTCATTCTTTCGCCAGCCGGGATGTACGGCGTTCGGCTCCGGCGATACCGTAATCACGATGTGCAGTAGCGCCTGCACCGGCGCCTCAGCATAGAACCTGAGGTAGACTTGGACGGGCGAGGACGCCCGTCCTCCACAAAATGAGTGAACTGGAAAATTCTTCGCGGCAAACGCCGGACTCTCTCATGCTCTACGGCTTCTGGTATCGCGCCCTGCTCAGCAGCCAGGTCTCGCGCAACCGCCTGCATAAGGCGATGCTGCTGGAGACACCTCTGGCCCTCGGCCGCGATCGCCAGGGAAAGCCTTTCGCTATGCGCGATGCCTGCCCGCACCGGGGAATGCCGCTCTCGTGCGGCTGGTTTGATGGTCAGAATTTGGAGTGCAGCTATCACGGCTGGAAGTTCGATGCCCACAGCGGCCAGTGCCGGCTCATCCCGTCGCTGACTTCCGATCAAGAGCTGAAGCTGGACCGCATCTATGCCGGAAGTTACGCCTGCGAGGAGCACGACGACTACGTTTGGGTATTCGTTCCCGAACCACTTCCGCCGGGAGCCGGGTTCAGCAAAGCGGTCGAGCCGTCCTCCGCCGTGCCACGAGTTCCGACTTTCGGCGGAAAATATGAGATCGCTTATTTGACGGCTGACCTGCCCTGCAGCGTGGACCACGGCATCATCGGCCTCATGGACCCGGCGCACGGGCCGTTTGTCCATCAGGCATGGTGGTGGCGTAGCCGCCACAGCATTCACGAGAAGCAAAAGAATTTCGAGCCCATCCCCATGGGCTTCCGCATGAGCGCCCACACGCCCAGCTCGAACAGCGCGCCCTACAAACTGCTGCGGCTCTACGCGGACGCGGATTCGATCACGACCACCATTGATTTCGTCTTGCCCAACCTGCGCCTGGAAACTATCCGCGCCGGCAAGTACTGGTTTTCCAGCTTGACCACGGTTACACCCATCACGCGCAGCCATTGCCGCATCGACGTGGTGGCTTGCTGGAATATTTTCCGCTGGGTTCCGTTTGGACCGGCGTTGCTGAAGTTTGTGTTCGCGAAGTTTGTCGAACAAGACCGGCAGACGATGGAGAATCAGTCGGAAGGCTTGAAGCACAATCCGCACCTCATGCTGATCGACGACGCCGATCGTCCGGCGAAGTGGTATTTCCAGTTGAAAGCGGCGTATTTGGAGTCATGCCGCAATGGCGGAGAGATGCATCATCCCATGAACGGGCCGGTCACATTGAAGTGGAGAAGCTAGAGTTTTCGTGGCGCTGGCTTCCCGGCGGCTGGGTGAGTCCACACCTTTTGTGAAGCTTCGTTTCCGCTGATCAGTGGAAGAAGTTGATCGCCACCGCCGGGGTGATCGTGGTCGCCGTGTTGCGGCCGAGCGCAATGATGCGGGTGCCGACGAGCACTCCCAGATTTCGTTTCCAATTGTATTCAATTGCCGGCGCGAAGCCGAAAGCCTCGCTGGAGCCGGAGTCCAGCCGGATGCTGGGCGGATTCTGCGCGCTGGTGGAGTCCAGAATGTTGTACCCGGTCGTGCGCGTATTGCCGGCGTGGCGGTATGTGGCATCAAGCGCCAGCACCCATTTCCGCGTCAGGCTGTATTCCCAGGCCGCGTCGACGAAGAGAGAGCCGCCGGGCCTGGCGTGCCCACGGAATCCGGTCGCTGTACCGTAGACACTGACGTCTTCTACATTCACGTTGTTGGAAAACGCCGGCAACAGGTTGAAGCGCATGCGCAGAATGCGGCCATTCGGCAGCCAGAAGTAGGTCTGAGAATAGAACGCCACCGTCGTGGTGTAGGCCCCGCTTCCCAGGCCGTCGCTCGGCCGGTTGCCCAGCCGGTCGTACTTTCCCGTCGGAAACGTTTCCTGCACGGCGACCGAGGTCGTCGGAATCCAACTGCCTTCATGAAATTTCGTGAACTCGTACTGAGCCTGCAAGGTGAGATCGCCCAACCCGACCCCGGAGCCGCTCGGGCCCTTGCTCGCCACGTTGTAGCCCGCCGTCGGGATCAACCCAACCGTCACTCGGTCTGCGAGTCCGTAGTTCACGTACGTGAGCGACCCGACGCCGTTCGAATGAGCAGCACTCACATCGTAGAGATAGGGCTCGATCAGGAAATGGCCGCGCGGTAACGTCGTGGCATTGGGCGCCAGCATGGGTCCGGTCCACCAGGCATCGTCCAGCGATTGCCGGTCAACCGAAGATGGGGCTGGCTTTTCCTGCGCACCGGCAAGGCACGCCATCATGGCCAGCATGGCGAATATTCCCCGAACCGCGCTTCCGAATGTCATCTGTACGGCCCTTTCAATAGATGCAAGAGGCGCGATAGGTGACTCTTCCAGGTACCAATCTCGAAGTCAAAGTTATGTTGGCCGTCCCGCTCTGTGACAGCCGGTTGAGATCCTGCTCTAGTGGTTTGTGGTGAGGTTCGGCCGAATCCTGTCAGAGTGTGCAGGATGAAGACGGCAGTCAACATCAGAAGCGGTCCGCACCGGAGTTCAGTGCGCCTGGTCAGATTCATCTCTCACCCGTGTGTCGGTCGCGATCCAGTTCACTTCCCAAGTCTTGCCTCCATCGTCCGAGAATGACTGTTCAAAGCGGCACGAATTCGGAGTGATGTCGGAGATAACAAATCGAACATAGATGGCTCGGCCATTGAGGGTTTCCTGATCATAGAACTCACCGCGCCCATTCTTAAACTCGCCGATCGTCGGCTGACTCATAGTGCCGCCGCTGCTGCTGGCAAAATTCAGGCTCCACTGGTGGGATTGCGGATTGTACAGACGAAGATTCAGACCCTCGAAGTGACCCGCCGGGCCATCGGCCTCGAGTTCCACCAAATTGGCGCGGCCATTCCAGATCTTTCGGACCACGGTCGTACCCTCATATTCGACCCAGGTAGTGGAGCCGGTTAAGGGATGCAGGAGGCGCGTCAGGTGAGTTTTCCAGGTACCTATCTCGAAGTCGAAATCGTGTTGCCCGTCCCGCTCCGTGGGAGTGTGTTCAGGGCTTTTCGACGCATCTGAATTCTGCTGCGCGAGTCCCGGACGAGGCGTTGAGATGACAACCAGGCTGCACGCCAGGAGGTAAGTCCGAAAATGTTTGAGTGCGTTCATCACTGCTTCCTTTTCACTCGTTTGTTTATCCGCTTACGCCGACCGCGGCGCCGTGATCCCCGTGCAGGGCGATCATCATGGCAACCAGCGCATGCGCGAGCGGGGAGTGGGATCGAGAACAATCAACTCCGGAGCCCCCCGGAGCAAGCCTGTCGCAGTAAGCGATGGCAGGGAACGTTCGGCCACGGGAGTGAAGGCGGTCTCCAGCATCTGGTTATCTCTGAGGACGCCCAGCCACACCAGGTAGGGCCCATCGGTTCGGATGGGAAGCTGCGGGAAGTTATTTTTCACATCCAACGTAACCAGAACGCCGGCTTCCCGTGCACCCGTGGCCCGATAGCTGGCGAATGCGGTCTCCGCCTCTTTGGCAAAGGCCTCCACGCCGTTTGCTTTTACCGCAAATATCTGCGCGACCACGACCCCTTCAGCTCCATGCGCTTCGGTGACGGGATCGACAGCCGGCAGCACAACGACCCCTCGTTCGGGGCTCAGCGGACGGAGCAGCATCACGTTGTCGGAGTCAATCATGAGATCGTTCAACGTGTTCCTATGCTCATTCCATAGTGGCCCGTAGTAGAAAGCCGCATTCACCACCGCGCGATCGTCAATCGTGTGAAAGCCCCTGATCCATGTGAAGCCGGACTGGTTCTTTCGCTCGAAGAAAGAGCCTGCTGCGATTGCTCCTAACTGCTGAAAAGCCTCGGGAAAATAACTTTCAAAATACTGGGCGAAATGCGTGCGCTCTCCCTCTTTGACTGTGTAGCGGCGAAACTCGATCGCCTGAAAGCCGCTTAGATGGGCGTTGTGTTCTCCGGGCACTTTTACGGCCGTCTGATTAGTCTGAGCCAATGTGAGGTGGCAGATTGCAATAAAAGACAGAGTTCCGACTAAGAATCGCAGCATTGGTTTGTCCTTTTCTATTCGTGGCCGCGCTGCTGCCAGCAAAGAAACTGGCTGCTAGCGGTCCGCTCGCGTCATTTCCATAATCCAGTTCGTTTCCCATGTCTTGCCACCGTCCGGGGAAAAGGCCTGCTCCCAGCGGCACGAACCAGGTTTGATGTCCAGCCAGGAGTAGCGAACAAAGATGCTGCGGCCCTGGAAGAATTCCTGATCGTAGAAGTCTCCGCGGCCATTCCTGAACTCGCCAATCGTGGGAATCTCCATAGCGCCATTCGCCTGGTTGGCCCAGTAGAGGCTCCACTGATGCGATTTGGCGTTATAGGTGCGCACGGTCATGCCCTCGATGTGGCCCGAAGGGCTATCGGCCTCGTATTCGTCCATGTTCGCCCTTCCGTCCCAAATCGGCCGGGCGACAGCAGTTCCGTCGAACTCAACCCACGTGTTCGAGCCCGTGAGCGGATGCAGCAAACGGCGGTTGTGAACTCGCCAACTACCGAACCAAAAATCAAAATCATGTTGACCATCCCGCCGCGTAACGGTTGGTTGAGATCCGGCGTTCGGTGCGGCCGGAGTGGTTTGAGCCAATCCCGAAACAGAGTACGTGAGAATGCTAAGAGTGCACACCACGATACAGGTTCGAAAATTCTCGAGAGCGTTCATCGCGTCCTCTAAATTCACTTACCAACGATGGAAACCAGCGCAACGCTGATCTGCTGGCAGCCCATCCCTAGAATGACGGAATGTGTGGTATTTTTGAAGTCCCACTTTCCGTGTCATTTGTGATACCACTTTCGAAGCAGGGTGAACCGCTTTTCCGGCAGGTCTACCAGGGATTGCGGCAAGCCATTTTGTCGGGCACCTTCCGGTCGGGTGACCGCCTCCCCTCGACGCGGGACTTGGCTGAACAACTGGGAATTTCTCGGACAGTCGTATTGCTGGCCTACGAGCAGCTGTTAGCAGAAGGTTTCGCAGGCGGCCGGGGCGGTTCAGGAACATATGTATCCGAAGGATTAGGCGGCAGCAGGCCAAAAAGACGGGAAAAGTCCGCCAAACTCCGGCTGTCGCATTATGGCTCTGCAGCCGCTGATGTTGCGGCAACGGTGGATTTTCCGGGCCGGCGCCCGATTCCGCTCCGGTACGATTTTGCCTATGGACGGGGCGACGTGGCAACGTTTCCTTTCGAGATGTGGCGGCGCATCCTGCTGCGGCATGCCCGGAAGGCCCCGGTTCGTGAACTCGACTACGGTACAGCGGCCGGAAGCTATGCGCTGCGCGAGGCGATTTGCGTCCACCTGCGGCGGTCGCGAGGGGTGATCTGCGATCCGTCGCAAGTGATTGTCGTGAACGGCTCGCAGCAAGCATTGGACCTGGTTGCGCGGGTACTGATCGAACCCGGCGATCCGGTCGCCATCGAGGATCCGCAGTATCAGGGCACACGGGAAGTCATGCGCGCTGCCGGCGCTCGCCTACAGCCGGTGCCGGTCGATCGCGACGGCCTGAATCCTGCCAAGCTGCCCGAGGATGGCCGCATAGCCTTCGTCACGCCTTCGCACCAGTTTCCCACCGGCGCGATTCTTCCGCTCGCTCGCCGCCTCGCACTCCTCGCGTGGGCCAGGAGCAAGGACGCAGTGATCGTTGAGGACGACTACGATGGCGAGTTCCGCTACGAAGGACAACCGCTGGAGTCTCTGCAGGGTCTGGATAGCGAAGGGCGCGTCATCTACGTCGGGACGTTCTCGCGTACGGTCTTCTCAGCACTCCGCATCGGCTACTTGATCGCACCCAAATCGTTGGTTCCAGCGTTCACCTCGGCCAAATGGCTCTGTGATCGGCATACCGCCACCCTGGAACAGGAAACGCTGGCGGAGTTCATCACTAGCGGAATCTACGAGCGCCATTTGCGTCGCGTTCGCCGCCGGAATACTGCAAGTCGCCAAGCGCTGCTCGCCGCCATTCACAAGTATTTGGGCGATCGTGTCGAGGTGACCGGTGATGGTGCCGGTGCTCACCTCGTGCTGTGGCCTAGTAAGGGCATCTCGGAAGACGTCGTCATTCATCGAGCGGCAGCGCGGGGAGTTGGCATTTACGGAATTTCCCGATACTTCTTAAAACAGCCGTCGCGGATGGGGCTAATGCTCGGCTACTCGCGGATAAACGAGGAGGAAATTCGAGACGGCATCCGACGGTTAAGCGAAATACTCTGAAATCCGCCGTGCTCCGGACGCGTCAGAATCGCGCGGCAGATGGTCACGCGAGCACCTTGAGTATTCTGGTTACCTATAATATGCATCGGGTTGCACCTGTGGGACCCGGCTCCGGTCAAGGAATTCAGGCTAAGTGGCTGGTTTTCTGGCCGTTTGGGAAAGCCTGGCGCAATGGTGTTTAAGGTGCATTTCCCCTAGTGCCCGCTGCTTTGGGGCGGAGATCGGGGTCTCACTTGTTGAGCTGGACGCAAGACACCGTGGTCACAGTTTTGCCCGAGCCGAAGCCCAAGAATAAGCATTCGCTGCTCCCGGTTCTGGTCGTGCTGTTTCTGATTTCCTACGGCTTGATGTCCCTACTGGCGGTGGAACAGGATCGGACAATTGCGTCCCAGCGTTCGCTGATCACGTCTCTGCTCCACGACAGTACGGAACTGAGCGGCCTTAAAGGCAAGCTCCTGCAAAAGCAACATGCGCAGGCGGGAGATCGCTCCCAGGCGCAGACTCCGTCAGCCCAGGCTCCGATGACCCAGGACACACCGGGTGGCAACGCGCAGCACAGCCACAATGCAGGCAAACTGCGGAAGGTCCCACAAAAACCGCCGTTGGGAATTGCGGACATTGTCGACGGACGCAGGATCGTGAAGACGATCTGAATTCAAGGCCCGGCAAGGTAGGATGAAAACTCTGGCCACACTATTGTTGGCGTTGTCTCTGCCCGGGTCGAAGTTCGTAGCGCCTCAGCGCCCGCCAGTCGATCGTCCTTTAGCGCGGCATGGGCGCGAGGGTGGTATCTGGTACATGGCGGAAAGTGGTCATGCGGTGTTCTGCTATGGTCCCGTCGTGCTACTGAAACAGGCAAACGGCGGCTTCCTGCATGTGGCGACTTTCTGTCGGGGCGATCAGACGATTGTGCCCTTGAAAGATTGAGTTTTCCAGCAGTGCAGTCCTAAATTCCATAAATCACAACGGACACGAAGTTTCACGAAGGAGTGAGTCTGGAGGCTTCCTTCGTGTTGCGTCGTGTCCTTTGCGGTTAATCTGCTTTCTCGGCGGCGCGGGAGTGTCGCGGCATCCTGTACATTGTTCTAATGGCGAAGTTCGAGAAGCATATTTTCATCTGCGGGAACCAGCGGCCGGTGGAACATCCGAGGGGGTGCTGCGATCCCGAGGCGAAAGCGGAGTTGCAGAAACTGTTTAAGCAGAAACTGGCGGAACGCGGATTAAAAGGAAGGGTGCGGGCGAATCAGTCTGGGTGTCTCGACCAGTGCGAGCATGGTCCGAACTTGGTGATCTATCCGGAGGCGGTATGGTATGGCGGGGTGACGCTGGCTGATGTGGAGGAAATCATCGAGTGTCACATTGTGGGAGGGAAGCCGGTAGAGCGGTTGAGGCTGCGAGATTCGTGCATCAACACCGCGAGTTGCCAGCATAAACCACGGCCGGGATCGACGAGTAAGAACGGGTGAGCGGCTGTCTGCCGGGCGGCAAGGAGGGCTCACCCTTATCAGTTCTCAATTGCGGGTTAGTTCTCCCTCTTTCTTGCCGGTGATGGTGACGAACCGAATGACGCCCTCGCTGTCCTCGAAAATCAGGCCCGTGCCCTCGGAGTTCACCACTGCGGTAACCAGACGACCGTACGATTTAGGGATGCCGCCGTGGGTCGGGGTTTGGTCATAACGGGCTAACTCTCCCTCTTTCATGCCGGTTACGCTGACGAACCGAATTACGCCCTGGGCGTCCTCAAAAATGAGGCCGGTTCCTATCTGGTCCGCAATCGCGGCAACCAGACGACCGTAGGATTTGGGGACGCTGCCCTGGGTCGGAGACCCGGCATAGGCGATCGTTGTGTTCCTATTTCCAATCAGGTATCCGGCGAGCAACAAAAGCGCGCTGGCTAAGACGAAAAGAATCCTCTTTCGCATTTGCCTCACACCTCCCAGTGGTTGCGCCACCGCTCATTTTGGCAGGACTAGAATTTTGTGCATCATACCCAGATCTTCGTGGAGCAGGATATGACAGTGAAACACAAATGTACCCGCAATGGTGGAATCCCGGAAATCAAACCGAGCCTTGAAGCTGTGGTAGGGATGACCTGGGCCTTCCCAGAAGGGAATCTCAAAGGTATCGCGTAGGTCCTGGTCGGTGACGGGCTTTCCGTCCACTTCCAAAAGCTTGAAGTGGATTTGGTGGATGTGGAAGTCATGGGTCTCGAGGGCATGGTTTTCCACGATCCAGTCTTCCACCGCTCCCACGTGAGTCGTGATCACGGGCTTCTCGTTGGCTTTGAAAACCTTCTGTTTTTGTCCGTCGATCGTGATGTAGAACTGGATGGGGCCGTTGGTGCCGCCGAATTCCTCCGAGAAATAGAGTTTGCGCAGCGCGGTTGGCTTCTGTTGGCTCAATCCGGCGAATTTAATGCTTTGCATCGAGATGCGAGGCCCGGGCTCGGTAGTCTTTGTCGTCTCTTGCTGTATCGGTTGCGCTTCATCTGCATCACCGCTGACTTCGATCTTAGCCAGTTGCTGTTCGAGATCGGGATTGCCAGTCGGACCGGTGGAATAACTCAGCGACATAAAGAGCGCCTCGTTGGTTTGCGGAGGAGCCTGTACGATGAACTCCGCGCGCCCGGCGGGAGGCACTAAAATTGTGTCCTCGAATCTGGACTTGGCGAGAGGATAGCCGTCGAGCGCGATCAACTCCATTTTCTGCGGGACACCATTAAACCAAAATTGCAAGGGCATGAAATCCTGGATGGTAGCATTTGCCACCCGCCAGAACTGCTTTTCATTGGGCTTCATTTTGATGATGGGAGACGGGAGGTTGGGGGATTGCGCGACCTGGTAGTTAAGCGATAGTTGGTAGGGTCCGGGTACCCAGGGAACCAGGTACTGCTGACGGACGATAAACACGCGCTCTTTCAGTCCAGCCACCTCTGGGCGTACCTTGTCCATCCCCTCGACAACTATCGCCCCCGCCGCGCCGCCATTTACCTGGAACTCGGTAAAGCCGTGCACATGCGGGTGGTACCAATACAGCCCGGGAGGCTCGTTCTTGGGAATCTGCATGTCAAATCGAAACGCTGATTTGCCCGGCTGAATCAGTGTATCGAGCACGTCATCCTGATGGCAGATTGGAGGAACATTCAGGCCGTGGAAGTGCATGTTGGTCGAAGACAACGTCGGGGTTCCGCTGTCGCCGCAAATCGGTAACCCAGACATATCCATCTGGTCCATGCTTGAGGAGTCATCCTCGCTCGCGATGCGGTCCTTGACGTCCAGGACCAGATGATCGCCCTGGTTAAGACGCAAGGTGGGGGCTTCCACGTCACCTTGGTTCGTTGCGTAGTTCAAACAATAGTGATTGTATCCGCCGGTGTCGACCGAGTGCTGCATGGTGAGTTCGGCGTTGAGAGTGCCATTGGCACTCGTGAGAGCCAGGGGATCCTCAACCACAGTACCGGGTGCGGGGCGATCGGGACACTGCGCCTCCAGCCGCAAGAAAGAAAATCCGCACACCAGGATCACAAGCAGATATCTGAACGCAGAAAGCATAATCAACTCCTTTGCTTCTCCCAACCCCGCTAAAGGTTGAGACACGTTACCTCGGGTTAGAACGGCCGGGGCGGAAAAGCTCCAATGGACAACAACCCCGGACTATCTGGGTCAGCGATGGGTGAGTGGGAAGATTCGGTCAGAGTACACTTCCCACGCGCGGATTTCACGTTAATCTCTCCGATGGAGGACGGAGCGCCGTATTCGGCAACATACACGACTCCGCCGGTCCCCGTGGTTTTTTGCAAGGCCAACGATGCCACGTAGGACCAGTTGCTCACGAAGCCCTTGAGGTAGCCGGAAGCGCAACCTTTCGAAAGTTTGCCAGTGTTCTTGTCAAAAAAAGCCGCTGTAATACTACCCCCTTGATTGTCGCTGATGTAGAGGAGGGTCTCGTCCGGGCTCAACAGAATATTACTGGAACTGATCGCGTTTCCCAAGTGGTAGACAACCGTCGGCTTCAACTTGCCCGAGGAAATATCGGACACTTCAACTACCGTGAATGGTGAGGTATCGCCGAAGATGGCGTAGTGTCCATCCTGCGTGATGTCGACGCCATTCGGATAGGTATTGCCGGTACGCGAACCGGTGGAATTCTGTTCATCGCCATTCGATACCGGCACACCCCCGGAAATGTCGAACGACTCGATGGAACCATCTAAGTAGGTAACGACCATGATGTTCCCATGGATCACCATTCCAGCGACTACGCCGCCCTGCAGGCCGGCGACGGTGATATCGCCCACAAAGCTGAGGCTGCAGCCCGGCAGCACCTTAAACGTTCCGATGGTGCTGAAGTCGGTGAAGCTGGCATAGATATAGTGCGCGTTCATGGCCAAGCCCACGCCGTTGGTTGCGCCGGTGTCCATGCTGGAGCCAATCGCATGGCCACCAATTTTTAGAGTCTTCACCGAGATTCCGTTGATCTCGCCGCCCTGAGACACCGAAGCGTAGACGCACCCTGCATTCCCATTTTGCAGCACGCTGACGCGGTTCGCCGCAAAATAGCCGCTTCCAATGCCGCCTCGGCCAATTAGAACTTTTTCCTTCATGGTTAGTTGACCGTTGGCCCCTATTGTGTAGAAGGTGACACTGGTTGCGAGGGCTGGTGGCACGTCGTCATTGGTAACCAGATAGTGGGGAATGCCGGCACCCACAGCGAAGCCACTAGAGAGACAAATCCCGGCCAGCAGCGCTGTCACCCGCGATGACCAGGATTTAATGGATATGCTCATACTTGTTCCTTACCGGCCAAAAATGGCGTCCAACAAGCTAACCACAGGTAGTGCGTCTGTTCAACAAGAATTGAGTTAAGTTCCTCAGAGCACCCACGACGGTTGAAAATGTTTGCGGAAAAGTGGAAAACTGCACTCTCGCCATAGTTTCAACCGTGATGTTGACTACTTAAATTCGATCACTCCGAAGGTGCCATCCAAGTTGTTGTTGGGGCCAGCCGCGAAGAAGAACTGATTCTTCGCTCCATTCGCTGCAGTTCCTCCGCCGAAATTGATCCCCCAAAGCTGGTCGATTCGGATCGGCCTGCCGGCAGCGTTCTTGATCGTGCCTACAAACTTGCCAGTTTTGAGATTGAAGCCGTTAATGGTGCCATTGTTGGTGACGTTGTTGGATATGAGGAGGGTATTACTGAGAGGTCCGAAGTTTTTCGGAGCCAGGGCGAAACCCCAAGCTTGGTTCAGCGGCTTTCCATGGGTAAATCGCTTCACGAATGTACCCTCTTCTTTGAAGATATCAATGAACCCGCCCGCTTTGCTGGTGTTCGTGGCAGCGTACGCGACGTAAAGCTGGCCGTTGATGTCCTGGATGTTAAATGGGACGAAACCGCTCGGAATTGTGCCGAATTGCCCTTCCAGCCCTGCTCCGGCAGCCCGCTTCCCTGCTGACTGCAAACCCCGCAGTCTGCAATGGACCCCAAAAAGGAGTTACTACGCTACCTAGTTTGCGTTTTATCAAAGAGCCTGGAGCCTCATCTCACAAGTTGAGGATTGTCATCTCTCCCGCTCCTGTGCTAGGGTAGTGGAAAGTTCACGCCTTCAGAATCCACAATCACAGTCGCGCCGGGTTGTGGCCCGCGTAAAAAAGCGTGTCGGACAGGTGGTGTTATGGCTATGAAAGATGCGATTGATTCCATGCCGCACGAACGGACAATCGAACCTGAGAGTTTTGCCAACCGGAAGCTGATTCGACCTTCGCTAGGCCGTAGCGACCACAACCATTCGTCCGCGCCTGTGGGAGAGCGACGGGATCGCCCCGAGCGCTCTGACCGCAATGATCGCCATGACCGCAATGGCGGCGGCCGCAAGGCTCCGCCACCCGAGCAAACCAATGCCGAGAATTTCTATTACCAGAAACAGATGCAAGCGAGAACTCCGATGGTCATCGTGCTCCGCGATGGCGAGGAAATCCGCGGCGTCATCGAGTGGTACGACAAGACTTGCCTCAAGGTGAACTGCAACGGTTCGCCCAACCTGATGATCTACAAGCCCGCGATCAAGTACATGTACAAGGAAGGCGAGAACCAGGGAAAGTAGTGGTCAGACTTCCAGGTTCCTGGATGTTGGCCAGCAATGCCCGCATTCAGCTTCATGGCTTCTGTGCTGACTTCCTTTGCCGGCAAGCTTAAAGCCGCGCAGAACCTTGTACCTAGCGCATACTTCCAAGCGTGCCTGTTGGGCAATAAGAACAAACCCTATAAGCTCGCAAGGACAGCCATAACTCTGGGCAACTGCGTTCATGCGCTCTTGCGAGGGGGCTTCAGAGCGGAATTGGGTGGGAGCTGCAAATTGGACTTGGGCGGGCCCGAATCCACATTGACTCCTAAACTCAAATCGCTGGACCAGCAGTCAGCGAGGATCTTCCAGTCGCCCGACTGTCGGGCCAGAGTGAGCAGATATTTGCCGCGCTCTTCGCGGCGCTTGCCCATGGTAAACGGAACCAGCATCTTGCAACGGCCCGCCTCGTAGGCGATCTCTCCGAAGACTTCCGCGCGCAGGGGTTCCATCTCGACGTCTCCCAGTCCGGCATCCAGCACGCCGAAGAAGAACTCACGAATCGCTGCCGTGCCTCGAACGGGCGGCACATTCGGACGCAACACAATGGCATCGGCTCCGTAAAGATCAACCAGATCGTCGAGTTGCTTGCCGTTGCAAGCCAGCGCCCAATCCTGCGTCAGCTTTCGCACCGCGGTTTCCGCCCGGTTCAACGAAGCTCCACCCACTTGAGTGCGCGGGCGGGCATCGCGTGCCACGGGCGCATTCGTTGCCCGCTGCTCCGAGCCGGCGAATGGGACGCCTCCCTCCGAGGAGGAGAAATAATGGTGATGATAATGATGATGATAGTGATGCTGCCCAGGCGCGGGCGCGGCTGGCCTCACACTGGCCGCAATTGGAGGCTCCGGTTCTAAGGGTGGGGCATCCTGCTGGGGAACCCCGCAGATCGCACAGAACCGGTTCTCCACGGGGTTCTGACTGCCGCAGGCCATGCAGGTGCGAGTCTCAGCCGTTTCTGCCGCGGCGCTGGCGGACGCGTCCGCGTCCACCTGCGAAGTGAGCCGCTGAACCGCCTGCAGAGCGGCGGCAATGGCTTCGTTGCCGGGCTTGGGATGCTGTACGTCTTGCTTTAGCCGCCGGAAGAAATCGTCGACTGCGGGATTGTGGGCGAGCTCTCCCTCGGATACGGATGCAGGCAAATTCCGCAACGGTCCGGTTGGTTTTTCAGGATCCATTGACGCTGGCCCAGTCAGCGCTCATTCTAGTCGAAAAGCAGCTTCTCGAAAAGAAGACCTAGCGGCTGGAAAACTCGATCTTGGCTTCGGTCTCGGTAGCGGCGCCGTTGCACATCGCCGGGCGATAACGCCAGGAACGAACCGTGTCCAGGATAGCCCGGTCTTTGGTGGGGCCGGCACTCTCCAGGATGAGAGGAGAATGAACTCGGCCGTCGGTGCCGATGATGAAGCTGACACTTACCCTGGTGCTGGGCTCGGCGATGTCAAGCAGCGGATTTGGTGTGGCTAAAGGCTCGGGAGGCTGTGAGGCTTCGCAATTTGTGGCGGCGCTGGCGTGCAGCATGGCTGCAAACTTCGAATCATGCAGCGCCGAAGCCCACACCTGATGTTCGCGGACGGCTAGTGTCAATGATGTCGCCGCCAGAACTGGCAGCTTTGGTCCGCTGGTCGAGGCCAGACAGGTAGTGGAGGCTAAGGTCACCAGAAGGAGCGAGCGCATGGTGCGGACTGCCATGACCAATTCCCAGGAGCATGGTGGACGGAGATAAAGCCGCCACACTCAGAATCCGACGCTCTAAAGGGCAATCTGGATGCCAGCTCGAAGCTTATGTATGTAATTGGTCGGCCGAGATTTAATTGCAAGGCGGAGTGAAGGCGAAGCGCTCGAGGTGAAAACCATTGCAGCTTCGAGGGTGGGATGTAGGGCCGGCCGCGTTCCGCCAACGCGGCGCTACGAGTCCGAGTAGGTCGGAGCCGGATCGCCGGTCTTCGATGGCCACTTGTTCCGCTCTAGCGTCGGCGTCCATGCGCGGTCGGGTTGACGAGCCAACTGATCATGGCTCGGTTCGGAACTCGGTTCGGCGCTTCCGTCGGCAAGCAGCGGGGCGATGAGTCGAAGCGCATCGACTTCGGTGCGCACGCGCAGCAAGGTTCTTTCTTTTTCACGCAGCACTTCATATATGTTTTTCATGGCCGCCAAGCTGGGCCAGCACAGGCCCCAAAACAGCTTTCGTGTAGAAATGAACCGCGTGTTACTTTCCGGCTAAACGAGGCGATCATAATACCAATCTGTCCAGATCGCCATCTCCAAAAAAAGTGCGTTTGCAGGTTCACGTTGCGCGTGGTATCTAAGCCTGTGCGCCAGGTGTGTGGCGGAGCGCTTGGGGAGACATATAAATGGTGGTAAGTCCGGAGGTGGACCCAGAGCGGTTGCGGCGTCTGGATGGCAGCTTGCCGGAGGATGAAGTCCACGTCTGGCATGTTGACCTCAGCGCCTGGGAGAACGAGGCGGGCTCGCTGTGCGAGCTGCTCAATCCGGAAGAGCGAGAGCGAGCGGCGCGATTCAAGTTTTCCGGGCCGCGCAATCAGTTTGTGATCAGCAGAGCTTTGCTGCGGCGAGCTCTGGGCCGCTATCTGCGGATCGAAGCCGGCGAGATTCGTTTCCGCACGACGGCGAATGGGAAGCCGGAACTTGCGGCGAATTCTGTTCTTCGTTTCAGCCATCTTCACCTGAACGATCTTCGCTTCAACTTGTCACATACCGAAGGGGCGACGGTGTTCGCCGTTGTGCGCCATCGGCAGGTGGGAATTGATGTGGAGCGGATTCGCGCGGATACGAATGCGATGGAGCTGGCCGAGCGTTTTTTTTCCGGTCCCGAGGTGCAATGGTTGCAATCGCAACCGGCTTCCGAACAGGTTTCATCGTTCTACCGTTGCTGGACCGGGAAAGAGGCTTACATCAAGGCGCAGGGGGAGGGGCTTTCCCTGGCGCTGAGCAGCTTCGGGGTGCTGCCACGACCCAGTGGCTCCGAATTGCAGTTGGAGGTGTATGCGGATCCGGAGGAGGCACGGCGCTGGTCGATGTGGCAATTGGCACTGGGCGCGGATTTGCGGGCAGCGCTGGCGGTCGAGGGCGCAAGCTGCAGAGTACGTCTCGGTCATTGGCCATCTCCCGACACGGATCTAAACCCACGGTAGAAATCTTGGTACCATCCGAATTTGTAGGTTGCCGCTGGGCTAGGCTTTCTCCCATTTTGGGACGGTGTTTACTGTTCAGTACCGGGCACCCCCCCTCCCCCTTTGGCTGCAAAATCTTGAAAACAATGGATCTATTTTGGCACTAGGTGCTAGATCTTTGAGTTTGCAGGACTTACACGCAAAATCTAGAGAACATGAGAGTTACGGGTGGCACGCGACGGGATCCAGTTCCGTTTGGGAACTCAGGCCTGGGACTCGACAGCACCCAAGTCAGATGGTTCTCTGGAGATTCGCCGGCAGTCCCGGTAGCTGGAGCACGGGCCGAGAGGCGGCGGATCGCCGGGTCAGATTGTCAAAGATCAATATTTCTTATAGATAATATGCTTAATCAAGCCTATCTCAAATGCAGCGCGCAGTCAACGGGAATGAAGGCTGGAGTGGTTCTCGGGTTGGGGTGGAGTGCGTGCCCCCAGCGCTAAGGCCGGAATTCGTTGCAGTCCTGGAGGCACAACTGAAGAGGCCGCGGAAAAAGTCAAATTGCAGGCCGCAGCGCCTGAAGGCGGTATTGACTTTGGGCCATTTGCGGCATCGCTAAAGCGATGCCCTGATACGAGTCGATCATTTTTCCGCGGCCGTAAAACTGGTGTGCTTGGTGTCTCGAACCACTTAGCATGAGTCCGCAGCTGAAGCTCCATGTGACTTGGGTTGAGCGTGCTTGCCTCGGGACTCGGTCGTCCCTACGGGACTTGGTCGTGGTTCTTGCTTTTCCCAGCGCTTCAGCGCTGGGCTAATATCGCGGCGCCCCTGCCGCGGCTGAGCTTCGCTGGGCTCTATGCATCGTCTCCCACTGTTCGCAAAGAAAGCGAAAGATGGGGTGCCCCGAGATCCGCCGAGCGAAAAACTGGCGGGCACCTCAGGGGCTAAACGCCGCATTTTTGTTGGCCTGAGCGGCGGCTGAAAGCCGTGGCCTCCCATGAATCGTGCTGCCGGACCGGACGAGGCGTCCAGGGCTACGTGGGCCTGGCGGGAGATCCTGGCAGAGAGTTTCTTGCAGCCTGTGAAGCCGTGCCCTTTCCGCTTCTGGATGCTCCATACAGCAACGGGAAAACTGCTGTAGCACGGATTGGGCTGTGGTTAAGAGGCTCGTGCCCCGCTCTTTTTCGCAAAGGACGCGGAAAGAGTGGGGCACCTTATTCGTTGGCGGAGCGGGAATGGGTTGTGCTAGCCCCCAACCATTAATCACAGAATTTAAGGAGGAGAGAAAGTGAGCGCAGAGTTTGCCTGCGACGGCGTCATCGGTGGTGCGGGCAGGAACCTAGATCCCTCGCTGGGCTCGGGCTGACAAATGTGTTTTGGTTCACGCAGAGCCGGCGCGGACGGCGGATGGATCGTTCCGGGCAGTGTCCCAAAATGGGAATTGTGACCTCTAACGCTCGAGGCTGAGGGCGTTTGCCCATTTATCCCCAATCTTCAGTGCAGGATCACCGAAACATCTGACGGGGTTGATGATGTACCTCCCGCAGGCTTCACTCTTGGCGCGATTCGCTTGCGGAAGAGGAATAGTTTTTCCGTCGGCTGCACTTGGCTCCCGATGCTGGCCATAGCCGTCTTGGCCATCAGACCGCTCAACCACTACAGTTTTGCGCTTGGGTAAACGGGCTGACTGCGCCTTCCTTTCCTGCAGTCATTAGCAGAATTTTAGGAACGCAGGTACTTATCCCTTCGTCACAGACCTGCGTGACCTGTGCCCTATCACAATGTTCGTGGTTTCGTGCATAGTCAAGAGGAATGGCTCATCAACTCACAACCTGCACATTTTGTGGAGTTGGTTGCGGGCTTTATCTGGAGACTTCCGGTAACCAGATCGTGGGAGCCTATCCCAGTGTCTCCCATCCCAGCAATCAAGGACGAATCTGCATACGGGGCTGGTCGGTGCATGAGATCGCCAGTTCGCCCGACCGTCTGAAGCATCCTTTACTGCGCAAGAATGGCGAGTTGCGGGAAGTCGGCTGGGATGAGGCGCTGGGCTTCATCGCCGTCAAAATGAAGGCGATCCGCGCTGAGCACGGCCCGGATGCGCTGGGTTTCCTGAATTCACCGCGCTGCTCCAACGAAGAATCGTATCTGCTGCAGAAGTTTGCCCGCGGGGTGATCGGCACCAACAACGTGCACCACGGGACCGGGGCTTATGCCAACAATTCCATCAACGTATTGCTGGACATGATTGGCATTCCGGCGAGCACCAACTCGATTGCAGAGTTGGCCGAGAGCCAGGTGATCGTGGTGGATGGGGTGGATCTGGCGAAGCGCATGCCGACTGTTGGCGGCGCGGTCATCCGCGCCAAGCTTAGGGGAGCCCGCCTGATTGTGGTCGGTACCCGGCGTCACCGGGTGGCGGAGAGTGCTGACTTCTACCTGCAGATCAAGCCGGGAACCGAGGCGCTGCTCTATGGCGCGATGGCTAAGGTCATTGTCGATCGCGGGCTCATGGATCTGAGTTTTGTCAAAGCCCGCTGCCGCGACTACGAAGCTTTTCTCGCCAGCATCCACGAATATGATCTGCTGCGGGTTGCAGAGGGCTGCGGAGTAGCGCCCCATCTGATCGAGGAGGCCGCGCTGGCATACGGGGGCGCAAGTTCTGCCATGCTGATGTTTTCCGCCAGTATGGAAGAGCGCAGCCGCGACAGTCTGCGGGCGGTGGTGAATCTGGCGCTGTTGTCGGGCAACTTCGGTAAGCCCGGAGCTGGGTTGTTTGCCCTCACCGAGCAAAACAACTTGCAGGGAGTATGCGACATGGGGATGTTGCCGGACCGTCTTCCCGGCTACCGGCCGGTGAAAGATGCGGGGGCGCGTTCGGCGCTCGGGGCGCTGTGGAAGACCAGAATCCCGCCCGAGCCTGGGCTGGGATCTCGGGCCTTGTTGGGTCACCGCGGGCAGGGCAAGGTCAAGGCGCTGTGGCTGTCGCGCTATGATCCCACAAATACCCCGCTGCTCGGCGACGTTGCCGGCCAGTTTCGGCAACTGGATTTGCTGGTTCTGCAGCACCTGTTCCTGACGGAGAGCAGCAACTATGCCCACGTGATTCTGCCCACGACCGCGTTTGGCGAGGAAGAAGTCACCTTCACCAGCACCGACCGTCGGATTCAGTTAGCGGGACACGTGGTCGACCCGCCGCCGGGCCTTACTCCGGCCTGGGAACAGATCGCCCAACTGGCGAGACGGATGGGTGCAGAGTGGAACTACACCACAGCGGGCGAAGTGATGGACGAGATCGGGGAGGTTGTCCCCTTCTACAGCGGTGCGGACTATGAGAACCTCGCCCACGATTACGGACGCCAGTGGCCCTGTACCAAGGACCGGCCGCTGGGCACAAGATTCCTGTTCGCGGAAAATCATTTTGATGGGAATACCTTTCCTAAAGTAGAGCGGCCCTTCAAGTTCGTAGCTGTCCCCAAGCCGCCCGCAAGGGAGGCGAATCCCAAAGATTTCCCGCTCACGCTGGTGTTCGGGAACTCGCTCTACTACTGGAACCAGAACGTGCTGGTGCGGCACAGCGAGACGCTGAAACGCGAGTATCGCCAGTTGCTGATCGACTACCCCGAGGGCTTCGTCGAGATCAGCCCGGAAGATGCCAAGCAGGCCGGCATTAGCGACGGCGCGCGGATCCGGCTTTGCGCGGCTGCAGCGTCGGCGGCGGCAACGGCGCGAATCACCTCCGACGTCATGGCTGGAACCATCTTCGTCCCGCATTTCATGCGCCAAGTTGAGCAGCAAGTCCTTGGACCTTCGGCGGACAGTTTCCGGCTGGTTCCGGTTCGGTTGGAGAAGGAGTTGGCATGAAGGCTCGCATTGTCCGTCGCCAGGACGTGCTGAAAATCGCGGATCTGCTGCGGCAGCAGGGCTACGAAGTGATCGCTCCATTCCGCGGGCGCGGGCGGGACACGTTCTTCGACACCGTGACCGACGGGAACCGGGACCAGATTCAGATTCACCTGCCCAATCCCTATTACCCGCCCAAGCGCTATGTGTTTCCGCAGATCGAACCCTTGCTGAAGATCGAGCGCCGGAATGGCGATCTGCAGATTGCGCCCATCTACGACGTTCGCCGGCGCGCCATCTTCGGAATTCGTTCGTGTGACGTGGCTGGGATCTACCACCTGGACCGCTTCTACCTGGGCCGGGAATACCCCGACATCTATTACCAGAACCATCGCAAGAATCTGTTCCTGGTGAACGTGGCTTGCACCGATCCCGAGCTCGATATCGGCGAAGAGTGTTTCTGCATGTGCACGGATACGGGCCCGGCGGCGCGCGATCATTTCGACTTGCAACTCTTCGATTTGCAGCAGGCGGGCCTCGGGGATGAATTCATGGCGGTGGCGGGCACGCCCGCGGGCGAAGCTCTGTTTGCCAGTCCGATTTTCGGGAAAGGTTCTCCGCAGCACGCGGCCCGGCGCCGCGGCATCCTCGAACAGGTTCGAAAGCTTTTCAAGCCGAGCACCACGAGCTGGTTTTCGGCTGCGATTCAGGCCGTCTCCCGCGGTGAAGTCACGGATGAAACCTGGGAGCAGATCGGCAATCGCTGTCTCGAATGCGGTGGCTGTACCTACGTGTGTCCGGCCTGCACCTGCTTCACGGTGACCGATCGGCCAGTAGAGGCTGGAGTCGAACGGCTGCGCATCTGGGATTCCTGCGCCTTGGGCGGTTTCACGCGCATGGCCGGCGGATTCAACCCGCGACGCGCGGTGCACGACCGGCGCAACCGGCGTTTCTTTCGCAAACTGGCTCACTACTTTATCCAGAGGGAACTCTCGATGGCGTGCGTCGGCTGTGGCCGCTGCGCGGCAGTCTGTCATGGCGATATCGGCATGCCCAGCGTGGTGGAGATGATCCGTCACGCGGCCCTGCGAGGCAAAGAAGCATGAATCCTTACGCGATCGAACACGAGGCACTGATGAACCACGCTCCCGAGACGGTCGAGAACGTGTATTTGCCCAAGGTGGCCGTGCTGGATCGCGTGGTGAGCGAGATTCATGAGGTCAACACGTTCTACTGGCACTTTGAAGACAGCGCGGAGCAGTACGCCTTCAAGCGCTTCCGGCCCGGCCAGTTCGCTCAAGTGTCGCTGTTCGGGGTGGGCGAGTTCCCAACCTCCCTGCCGCCCAGCCCCACCGAGGATGAGACGTTCTTTACGGTTCGCCAGGTGGGCAGTTGTACTTCGGCGCTGCATCGGCTGAAGGGCGGAGACAAGTTCGCGGTGCGCGGACCCTATGGCAATGGCTTTCCGATGGAAGAGTATCGCGGCAAGAACCTGGTGTTTGTTGCCGGAGGCATCGGGCTGATTCCGCTACGCTCCGCCATCGTGTACGCGCTGGCGAACCGCGACCACTATGGGCGCATACAGATTTTTCACGGGGCCAAGACTCCGAATGAGCTGATGTACGTGCCCATGCTTCACGAATGGGAGCGCACACCCGGCGTCGAATGCCACATGACGGTGGATCGCGCCGCTGAGGGATGGACGGGGAATGTGGGAGTCGTCGGCAGCCTTTTCAAAAAATCCGAAGTGGAGGTTCCGGTCGAGAATACGATCGCGTTCGTCTGCGGCCCGCCCATCATGTTCCGGTTCGTCATTCGGGATCTGCTGGGTATGGGATTCCAGGAACACAACATTGTCTCCACCCTCGAACGCTACATGAAGTGCGGAGTTGGCAAATGTGGACATTGCTGTATCGGAGTGGCTTACGTGTGCGTGGACGGTCCCGTATTCACGTATGAGCAGATCAAGACTCTGGGTGAGGATATCTGATGGCAGTGGACCGCAAGAGCAATCTTCGCGAGCAACTTGAGCAGGTGCTGCAAGGACGCGTCTGCCTCATGGGGGTGGGCAACCCTGAATACGGGGACGACGCCTTCGGCGTGTGCCTTGCGGAAGAGTTGCTCAATGCGGGCGTGCCGGATGTGGTCGTTGCGGGAAACTCGCCCGACCGCTGGGTAGGAACCATGGCGGACATGAAATTCGATCACCTGGTTTTTCTCGATGCTGTGGAATTGGGCGCGGCCCCTGGATCGGTCGTGTTTCTGGATGCCGCGCAAATCGAAGCCCGCTACCCGCAGATCTCGACTCACAAGATCTCGCTGGGCGTGCTTGCGAAGTACGTCGAGTCCAACGGAGTCACGAAGGCTTGGTTGCTCGGGGTGCAGCCGGAGTCGCTGAAAGAAGGGCAGGCCCTGACCCCTGCGGTTCGCAAAACGCTGGACGTGCTGGTGGAGCTGTTACTTGATTTGAAAACGGAAGAAGTGGCCGTATGCTGACGCCGGAACAAGCTGTCCTCGCGGCGATTCTTACCTGCATTGCTGGGGCAGGGTTGACGCTCCTGGTGGCGCGCAGCAAGCTGGTGGCAGGGTGGCTGGCGTTTGCCATCACCAGTGCAACGGCGGTCCTGATTCTCGCCGCGGTATTTGAAGTCCTCTCGTCCGGACCCTCGGCCCATCCCGCAGCCTTTTGGGCGATGCCGAAATTTGGTTTTGTCCTGCGCCTCTACGTGGATGGCCTGACTGCCGTCTTTCTGCTGCTGGCAGTACTGATTGCGGTTCCGGCCGCGCTCTACTCCATCCTTTACATGCAGCACTACCGGGATTACGGCGTAGCCCGTTACTATCCGCACTTCCTGCTCTTTCTCGCCGCCATGTATGGCTTGCTCAGCACCACGGACATGATGTGGTTCTTCCTCATTTTCTGGCAGCTCATGACCTTGCCGGGCTATGCGCTGATTCGCTTCGAGCACCGGAAGCGCGAAAACGTCCGGGCGGCAAACAAATACCTCATCATGATGCAGATCGCGTGTGCGGCCACCATGATCGGCGCGGAACTGCTTGCGCTCGGCGGCAAAGCCGTCAGCCGCAGCGCAAGTCTGAAGTATGACTTCGATACGGTGAGCGCGAATCTGCCGCTGCTGCTCGCCACACGGCCCGGCATCACCGCCCTGGCCTTCGGGTTGTTCCTGATCGGATTTGGAATCAAGATGGGGATGTGGCCATTCGGCCAGATGTGGCTGCCGGACGCGCACCCGGCCGCGCCCTCTCCGGTGAGCGCGATGCTCTCGGGCGTGATGATCAAGACCGGCGTCTATGGCTTGATGCGGTATTTTCTGTGGCTGGTTCCGGTCAGCGCGCAGGCCGATTACCCACTGGGGCGCTGGGGGATGGTGGTCGCTGTGCTGGGCACGATCACGCTCTTCACCGGCACCATGCAAGCTCTTAAGCAGGAGCAGTCCAAGCGCCTGCTCGCCTTCCACAGTATCGGCCAAGTTGGCTATATTCTGCTGGGCACGGGTACTTGCATGGCGTTGCTGGCAGCCAACACTCCGGCAACGGCCGCGCTCGCGACCATCGGTTTGTTGGGCGCGCTGTTCCACGTGCTGAACCACGGACTGTTCAAGGGATTGCTATTTCTGAATGCGGGATCCATGTTGCATGCCACCGGCACACAGGATCTCAACCAGATGGGCGGCATGATGAAGTTCATGCCGCTGACTGGGATCACCGCGCTGATTGCCTCGTTCTCCATATCGGGGGTACCGCTGTTCAATGGCTTTGTCAGCAAGTGGAGCATCTACGTGGCGGCGATCAAGGGCAGTGGGTCGGCGCGCTACCTGGTGGTTTGTGCCGTGATCGCGATTCTGACCAGCGCGCTCACGTTGGCGTCGTTCATCAAGTTCTTCGGCGTGAGCTTTTTATCGCGCACCAGCAGTCTGGTCCGGGAGCGCGCGGCGAAGGGCCGGTTGGAAGTTCCCTGGATGATGCAGTTACCGCAACTAACGCTCGCCTGCCTCTGCGTTCTGTTGGGCGTGGTGCCGGCGATCGGCTTCCGTCTGATGCAGCACGCGCTCGAGGCCAGCCGCGGCGGGCTCGGGACGCCGCTGGCCAACGCGTCCCCGATGTTGAGCCGGCCGCTGGCGGGAATCTCGGAACTGAATTCTGCGGCCGTGTTTGCTCCCGTTGTTTTCGCGGTGGTGCTGGCGCTGATCTTCCTGCTGGTGTATGGCATTTCACGGGTCGGTAGTGCATCGCGCCGCGCCGCGGAGCCGTGGCTGTGCGGTTACGCGCGCGAAGCGGAGTGCAACCGCTACGTTGCCCACAACTTCTACGGCGAAATCAAACGCTACTTCGGATGGATCGGGGGCATGCCGCGCGCACCCAAACCGCCCTCCCTGAAGGAACAGTCATGATCGCTCGCGAAATGTTCGAGGCCTTCAAAGCCAAGTTTGGTCCGCTCATCGAACGCGCCGATATGCCGAGCGACCGCCGTCTCTTCGTCTATGTCGACCGCTCGGCGGTGCAATTCGTCTGCCAGCACGTTTTCCGCGAACTGGATGCCCGCTACGTGGCTACCATCGGCACGGATGACCGGCCGTTTTCGGGCAAGTTTCTGGTGGCTCACAATTTCGCCTTTGACAAAGACCACGTCCTGTGCAGCGTGCTCACCCAGTTGCCGGAGAATGATCCCAAGATCGACAGCATCACCAAGATGGTGCCAGCCGCCAGCTGGGCGGAGCGTGAGATGCGCGATCTGCTGGGTATCGAGCCGGTCGGGCACCAGTATATGAAACGGCTGGTACTGCCCGACGGCTGGCCCGAAGGCCATCATCCCTTACGGAAGGACGTGCCGTGGAACGAGGTCCCCGAAAACTATAACCCAGACAGCGAATTCACCTTCGACGAAGCGCCTGCAGGCTGCACCGTCGTCCCCTTCGGCCCGTTCCATCCCACGCTCGACGAGCCTGCCCATTTCCGTCTCTACGTTGAAGGCGAGATGGTACGCGGATGCGAGTATCGCGGCTTCATGGTGCATCGTGGGATCGAGAAACTCGCGGAATCGGTGATGAGCTACAACGACATCCCGATGCTCGCCGAACGCATTTGCGGCATCTGCGGATGCGTGCATAGCGTGGCGTACGTCCAGGCCGTGGAAGAGGCCGCTGCCCTCAAGGTGCCGCCCCGCGCCGAGTATATTCGCACCATCATGCTGGAACTGGAGCGCCTGCACAGCCACTTGCTGTGGGTGGGGTTGGCCTGTCACATCGTCGGATTCGACACGCTCTTCATGCAGAGCTTCCGCATCCGCGAGCCCATCATGTGGATTGCCGAGAAGATCAGCGGCAACCGGAAGACCTACGCGATCTGTCTCGTCGGCGGGGTACGACGCGATATCACGCACGAAATCAAAGCCGAGCTGCGCCTTGTTCTCGACAAGCTCGAAGCGGAATGGCGCGCGGTGGTCAGCGCCGTGAGCCAGGACCGCAACATCCAGAAGCGCACCTGTGGAGTGGGTGTGGCCGACAAGTCCCTGGTCAAGAGCGTTGGACTGCTTGGCCCGGTAGCGCGCTCGGCAGGAGTAGAGATCGACTGCCGCCGCGATCATCCCTACGCTGCCTATGACCGGGTGGAGTTCGACGTCATTACAGCACAGAGCGCGGACGTCTGGGGGCGCCTGATCGTGCGCATGAATGAAGTGTTCGAGTCCATCAGAATCATCCGTCAGTGCCTCGACAAGATGGAAGACGGCCCCCTGCAACTGGAAATCAAGGATGAGTTGCCGGTGGGACGGATGGGCCTCTCCTCGGTCGAGGCTCCGCGCGGCGAGAGCCATCACTTCGTGATTACGGGAGAGAACAATCGCCCCCGACGCTGGCGAGTGCGAGCGCCAACCTATCAGAACCTGCAGGGCGTGCCCATGATGATCAAGGACCAGCAGATCGCCGACATGACCATCTCCTTGGGCAGCATTGATCCGTGCTTCTCTTGCACCGACCGGCTGGAGACGGTCGACCTGCGCTCAGGCACAACCAAGGTGTGGTCGCAAAAGCAATTACTCGAATTGACCTGGAAGAAGACGAGAGAAGAGACGAAGACGAAATAGAGCCACTTATGGACGGCAGCGTGATTTGGAGAATCGTGGGCGGCGTGCTGAACGTAGGCGTCGTGTTGCTTATCGCTCCGCTCGGGCAGGGCGTGTTGCGCAAGGTCACGGCGCGGGTGCAGTCTCGGCAGGGGCCGCCCCTTCTGCAACCGTACTTCGATCTGTTGAAGCTGCTGGGCAAGGAAGACATCGAATCCGGCGAAACGCCGGCCATGCAGCGCTTCGCGGCGTATCTTTCGTTGTCCACAGTTCTCGCCGTCGCATGCCTGGTGCCGATGGGCTTCGTGACCCCGATGAACGGAGCCGCCGACATCATTCTGCTGATCTACCTGCTGACCCTTTGCAGCATCTGCACCCTGCTGGCCGGACTGGCGGCCGGTTCCACCTACTCCTTGATCGGGGCCAGCCGCGAGATGATGAGCATGATCACGCTGGAACCTTTACTCGCCATCGCGCTGATTGTTGGCGCCGTGCACACGGGTTCTTTTCGGTTGGACACGGTGCTGAACGGCTCGGTTTACCAGGTGGCTGGGTTCCCCTGGTCGGGGCTGATCATGCTGGCGGTGATGGTCCTGTCGTTTCAGGCTTTTGTACAGCGCGTGCCCTTCGACATTTCCGAAGCGGAAACCGAACTCATGGAAGGCCCGCTCATGGAGTACTCCGGACCGAAGCTGGCTCTTTTCAAGTACGCACTGATGGCAAAGCTCGTGGTCTACAGCGCCCTGTTTGTCAGGATGTTCGTACCCTGGGGCTCGGAATTCACCTTTCCGCTGGCGGGTCCGGTGTTTTGGGTCATGTTCTGGGCCAAGGTCTTCATCGTGGTGCTGTTGGTCACATTAGTAGCGGCGACCCACGCACGGTACCGCATTGACCAGGCGATCCGGTTCTTTGCCGGCTTGTGTGCGGTCGCACTGGGAGCGTTGGTGCTGGCGAGCTATGGATTTTGAAGGTTTAACCGCATGTCGCTTCTGAGCAAACTCGAGGAAACGCTGATCTGCCTGAAGGCCGGGCGGGTAACCTTGCCTTATCCCGCGCAAGCCCGCCCGCTGCCGGAAAACTTCCGTGGCCGCCCAATCTTCGATGCCACCAAGTGCATTGGTTGTGCCGGGTGCGCCAATAACTGCCCGGCGCGCGAGATTCTGGTGTTCGACGTCTGCCAGGAGATCCGCATTCTGCAGTATCTCGGCCGCCGCTGCACGTATTGCGGGCGATGCGCCGATGTCTGTCCAGAAAAAGCCATAACCATGAGCCAGGAATTCGAGAACGCCACCAACCGGATCGCGGATCTCGGCCAGAAACTGGATATTTTCATGAGCACTTGTCAGCGTTGCGGACGCTGCTTCAAAGGCGCAGCCGCACTGGAAGAACTCAAGATGAAGGGATACCGCTCCGACGACATACAGAATGAACGTTGGATCTACCGGGCCCACGCTTTCCTTGAAAGCGAGCCGGCAGTGGACGATATCCCGATCGAACTGGACTAGATTATGTTGAGCAATTTGTGCCAGAAAATGTTCGGCCGCTCGTTGTGGGTCTACCACGCCAACAGCGGGGGGTGCAATGGCTGCGACATTGAGGTGCTGAATGTCCTGACCCCCTACTACGATGTCGAACGCTTCGGAATCAAACTGGTCGGCTCACCCCGCCACGCCGATGTGATGCTGTGCCAGGGGCCAGCCATGCGCTCGACGTGCCGGGCTCTGAAGCGCGCCTACGATGCCATGCCCGCTCCCAAACTTGTCTTTGCCATCGGCTCCTGCGCCTGCGGGGGCGGGATCTGGTTCGACAGCTACGCCGTCCTCGGCCCGGTGGAAAAAGTCGTTCCCGTCAACTATTACATTCCCGGATGCCCGCCGCGGCCGGAAGCGATCATCTATGGTGTCGCCGTAGCGCTCGGGCTGGTGGACAAAAAAGTGACCCCTGTCGAATTCAAGCAAATCGAGTTTCCCATCCCTATCTACCACCCCGGCGATTTGCGGGTCGATCACGGCATGGTGGTTTACGAGAAGCTTAAGCCGGTATAGCAGGGATACTTGGGGGCCAGCGGAGCCTTTCAGTAACGCGAGTCGGCTGTGCTTTTTCCATTCGTACATGTCCTTGCGCGGGTCACTGTCGTAATCTGGCGCTAATTCCACTTCGGGTTACACTTCCAAGAGGATATGGCTTCCTCCCGCGTACAAATCGGCATCGCCGTGGGCGCTGGCGTTCTGGTTCTGCTCGCCTTCTTTGGCTACCTGATGTGGCTGAACGGGCAGGGTCCGGTGCTGTCGCGCTCGGAGGATCGCGATCCCCTCTCCGGCACTCCGAATTCCATCGAACTGAATCCCTTGCGCGACCGTTCCACCGAACGCCTGGCGGCGAAATACCTCGACGCCATGCGCGACGGGCGCTGCCAGGAGCAGTTGGCCGCCTGGAACAAGGACTATCACAAGAAGTACGCGGCTTTCATTTGCGCCTCCGAGGCACAGCACCCGTTGATTTCGTGGAACATAGTCGACTGGGAAGATGCGCCACCGCTCCGCATCCTGCACTACCGTGGCAAGCGCCGGAACGCTCCCGGCCAGCCCGGAACCTACAAAGAACTGTTCTCGGTTACGCTGGAGAATAAGGGTGGGGACTGGGTGGTCACGAAATACGACGCAATTTATTGAGTTAATCTGAGGCGTCAGCCCTCAATCACCGACAGAGCTTACCCGACGCGGTTTCCAGGTCAGATAAAGAAATATCAAAACTTGCGCGGTCAACGCCGCACAACTGTCCAACATGACATCGCTGATTGCGCCGGTTCGCGAAGGGATGAAAGTCTGATGCCATTCGTCCAAGCTCGCCACCAGCGCAGACATGAAGAAAGCGATCATGGCCCAACGCAGCGCCCAGCGCGGAGCCCAGGGCAAACGCAGCGTGGCACGCCAGGCGCGAAATAGGAAAAAACTCAAGGCAAAGTACCCCACAAAATGGCCGGATTTCCGGATGTAATGATGCACCACTTCGAAGCGCGCAAAATCCAGGCCCATGAGGAAGTGAAGTAATGGATACAAATATCGGCTGGTGTGTTCGGACGAAAATGCGTCGGTGGACTCGATTGCGATCAGCGCAATCCACAACAGCGCAGCGATCCAAGTCTTAAGTAATTCCTTTTGATCGGAGGTCAAAAGCGAGCTTCCCACGCCGGTCGGACAACCATGGTTCGTTTCAAAATGAGGACCTACTCAACCGCATAGTTGGGCGCTTCCCGCGTAATCAGGACGTCGTGCACGTGGCTCTCACGCAGGCCCGCGCCACTGATGCGCACGAAGCGTGTTTTCTGCAGCAATTCCGGAATGCTCGCACAGCCGCAATAACCCATGCCCGACCGTAATCCGCCCGCCATCTGGTGGACAATCATCGAGACCGAACCGCGGTAGGGGACGCGGCCCTCAATGCCTTCGGGGACCAGTTTTCCCAGGCGGTTGGATTCTTCGCTGGCGGTGGAGGAATCGCCGTCGGTGTTTTGGAAATAGCGTTCGCTTGAGCCTTGGGCCATGGCGCCTAGGGAGCCCATGCCTCGGTAGGATTTGAAGGTTCGGCCTTGATAGAGAATTAGTTCGCCGGGGCTTTCGTCCGTTCCAGCGAACAGGGATCCGATCATGACTGCAGCTGCGCCTGCGGCTAATGCTTTTGTGATGTCGCCGGAATATTTAATTCCGCCGTCTGCGATTACTGGGATGTTGGCGTCTTTGGTGGCGCGATAGGCTTCAGCGATGGCCGTGATTTGGGGGACGCCGGCTCCGGTTACGATGCGCGTGGTGCAGATGGATCCGGGGCCTATGCCAACCTTTACCGCGTCGGCGCCGGCTCGGGCCAGCTCGCAGGCGCCGTCGAAGGTTGCGACGTTCCCCACTATTAGATCAACCTCAGGCAGTTTGGATTTCACTGCCTTGATGGCTTCGAGCACGCGCGTGGAGTGGCCGTGGGCGCTGTCGATGGCCAGCAAATCTACTTTGCACTTGGCCAGTTCCTGGGCACGTTCCAGGAAGTCTCCGGTGGCGCCGATGGCCGCGGCCGCGCGCAGCCTGCCTTGCGAGTCTTTTGCGGCGTTGGGATACTTCAGTTTTTTCTGGATGTCTTTTACCGTGATCAAGCCCTTCAGGTTGTATTTGTCATCGACCACCAGAAGTTTTTCCACGCGGTGCTTGTGAAGAATCTGTTCCGCGTCTTCGAGCGTCGTGCCCACCGCTACCGTGATCAGGTTTTCCTTGGTCATGACCTTGCTGATGGGAATATCGAAGCGGGTTTCGAAGCGCAGGTCGCGGTTGGTGAGAATGCCGACCAGTTTTCCGTTCTTGGTGATGGGCACGCCGGAAATCTTGTACTGGCGCATGACATCGAGCGCCTCGGAGACTTTCGCGTCCGGCGACATAGTGATCGGATCGACGATCATGCCACTCTCCGAGCGCTTCACTTTGTCCACTTCGTTGGCTTGCTGCTCGATGGTCAGGTTGCGATGAATGATCCCAATCCCGCCCTGCTGGGCCACGGCGATGGCCATGTGCGATTCGGTGACCGTGTCCATGGCCGCGCTGATGATCGGAATATTCAGGCGGATATTGCGCGTAAGCTGCGTCTGCGTATTGGTCTGGGTCGGAATCACATCGGAGCGGGCGGGCAGCAGCAACACGTCATCAAAAGTAAGCGCCTCAGGAACGGGAAAATGAATCATATTGTGTCTCGGGGAAACGGTAAGCTCTATTCTAGAGACGGGGAGCGGTTGAGGCAAATGGGAGGACGGTTGTGACTTGCCAGCGAAAGGAACGAACACGGAGCGGATAAACGGGGACGAGCGGCACGTTTTCTTTTGTTTCGTCTGGGAACGTCCCGTCCGGTCACCGAGTTTCCGGGTTTGGGGAATTCCAAATGGAAAATTCTGCTTCCATTATGTACGTGGTATGCTTGCTGCGTACCTCCGCGATCTCTCTTTCTGTTCGCGAGACTGGAGGGAGGTATGGGAAGCCGAAACAGCCACTTTGATAGTGTCTGCATCAAAGCCACCGGTTCTTACGTTCCGTCCAAGATTCTGACCAACGAACAAGTGGTGGCACACTTGCCAACCTCTCCGCAGTGGGTGATCGAAACCTTGGGGATTCGCGAGCGGCACATCGCTGAACCAGACGAATACACCTCCGACCTTGCCGCCCGTGCCGGGCTAGACGCAATCGCTTCGGCGGGGCTTGAACCCAACCAAATTGACTTGATCATCGTTGCCACGGCCACACCCGACCGCAAGATGCCCTCGTCGGCATGCATTGCGCAGACCAAGATGGGCATCAGCAACCGCTGCGCCGCCTTCGATGTGGCGGCGGTGTGTGCCGGGTTTGTTTACGGCATCACCATCGCCGGCCAATTCATCCAGAACGGCACGTACGACCGGGTGTTGGTGATCGGCGCCGATACTTTCTCTAAGGTCACGGATTGGAACCACCGCGACTGCGTCGTTTTTGGAGACGCTGCGGGTGCCGTGGTACTCGAAAGGAGGGTGCGGGAGAATGGGCTCTTTTCAAGCATTCTCCTCGCCGACGGCGAGGGGAAAGACCTTTTCACAGTTTACCCTGGGGCCGCCCATTTCACCATGACCGGAAAAGCGGTTTTCGAGAAGGCTACAACCGCGGTGCCCGAGTGTATTCTGGAGATTCTCCGCATAAACGGGCTGGGACTCGAAGACGTCTCGGTGATCGTTCCGCACCAGGCCACGGCGGGCGTCCTTAAGCGCATCGCCGAGGTACTCAACATCCCTTTTTCCCGAATCCAGACGAACCTGGAGTTGTACGCCAACACCGCTGGAGCCACAGTTCCGCTGCTCTTGGACCAAGTAAACCGACGCGGTCTCCTCCACGAAGGCGATCTTCTCTTGCTCGTGTCCATCGGCGCAGGCTGGACCTGGGGCGCAAGCCTATATCGATGGTGAGCTCCGATCTACCATCACCAAAACGAATTGTGAAGGTGCTACACTCAATTGCTTTGCTCGCGCGCCTGGACGCACTAACCCAACCGCATTTGAGGCAATCATGGACATCAGGACTGTAGGAGTAATCGGCGCCGGCACGATGGGCAATGGCATCGCCCACGTCTTCGCCAAAGGCGGGTACAACGTCGTGCTGGTCGACGTGGAGCAGAGCTTCGTCGACCGAGGTCTGCAAACCATTGGCAAGAACCTGGAACGCGAGGTCGCTAAGAACAAGTTAACGTCTGAGCAGCGCGACCTATCGCTGGCGCGCATCGCGGGCACAACTGATCGCAAGCGGCTGGCCGACTGCGATTTCGTGGTGGAGGCGGCCAGCGAGCGTTTTGAGATCAAGGCCGACCTCTTCCACGATCTCGACGCTATGTGCCGGCCCCAGGTTATCCTCTCGTCAAACACTTCGTCCATTTCAATCACCAAGCTGGCAGCGGTAACCAAGCGGCCCGACAAAGTCATCGGGATGCACTTCTTTAATCCCGTGCCGGTGATGAAGCTGGTCGAGGTGATCCGTGGACTGGCAACCTCGGACGAGACTTTTGCGACCGTAAAAGCTCTCGCCGAGAAGCTGGAGAAAACTCCCGTCGAGGTGAATGACGCGCCGGGCTTTGTCTCCAACCGCGTACTAATGCCGCTGCTGAACGAAGCCATGTATGCGGTGATGGAAGGCGTGGCCACTCCCCAAGCCGTGGATGAGGTCTTCAAGCTGGGCATGGCGCACCCGATGGGGCCGCTCACGTTGGCGGACTTCATCGGACTCGATGTCTGCCTCGACATCATGCGCGTACTGCAGTCCGGCCTCGGCGATCCCAAGTACCGGCCCTGCCCGCTCCTAATCAAAATGGTGGACGCGGGCTGGCTCGGCCGGAAGTCAGGGCGCGGGTTTTATCATTACTAATCCGTGATTACTTTCCTTCTAATTCTTGGTCGGAGCCTTCCGGGCGGGCGGCCCGGACTAGCGTGTTCTCTTCTACTCTGGAGGGTGCCCCGTCCAAGCTCGCTTGGGCGGGGCTGTTCGTCGATCACCGTTCGGATGCGTTTTGCTGAGAAAAATCCCCGCCCAAGCGGAAAGAAGCTGTGAAGAAACCCGTGTGAGTAAGTGACAAGGGCGGAGAGTTCGGTAAGCTCGGCTCATGCGCGAACAGGGGCAGGCATTGGTACGGAAGGTGAACCGGGCACAAATGTTTTGGCGGGCGGTCGATGTGGAGAAGTTGTTGGCCGAGGACCATCCCGCGCGGGCGATTTGGGAGTTCGTAGGGCGGCTGGACTTGAGCGGTTACTACGAATGCATTCAGTCGAGCGCGGAAGCGGGGGGACGTCCGGCATTCGATCCGCAGTTGCTGATCAGCTTGTGGGTGTATGCCTACAGCGTGGGCATCGGCTCGGCGCGGGAGGTGGCGCGGCGCTGCGAATGGGATCCCGCGTTTCAGTGGCTGACCGGCGGTGAACTGGTGAACTATCACACCCTGGCCGACTTGCGCGTAGAGCGGCGGGCGGAGTTGGAGGAGACATTCACGGAGGTGCTGGGGCTGTTGAGCGCCGAAGGATTGATCCCACTGGAGCAGGTGATGCAAGACGGCACGAAGATACGCGCCCTGGCCAGCGGCAAAAGTTTCCGGCAGGAGGGCGGGCTGCGGCGGCATCTGGAACGGATGCGCGAGTACGTGCGCGAGGTCGGGACCGCCGAAGCGGAAGCCGAATCGGCGCGGGTGCGGGCAGCACGACAGCGTGCGGAGCGCGAACGGCAGCAACGCCTGGAACGGGCAGTCGCCGAGTTGGGTCGGTTACACGCCAACAAGAGCGACGCACGGGTGAGCATTAGCGACCCGGAAGCTCGGATCATGAAACAGTCCGATGGCGGGTTCGCGCCCAGCTACAACGTGCAGATCTCGGCCGACGCGGCGCACGGAGCCATCGTCAGCTTGGATGTGGTGCAGGACGGCAACGATCGCCACCAATTGCTGCCCGCCGTGGAGCGCATGCAGCAGCAGATGGGACGCCCGCCGCAGCACATGGTGGCCGATGGCGAGTACACGACCCGGGCCAACATCGAGGCCATGCAGGAACAGGGTGTCGACTTCATCGGTTCGCTACGGAAGGAGGAGACACCGGAGCAGTCACTCTGGGGTGCGCACGCCTTCTTCTACGACGAGCCGCAGAACTGCTATGTTTGCCCGCAGGGCAAGTCCTTGCGGCCGGACGGATGGCAGATGCGCAGCGGGGTTCGCTATCATCGGTACCGCGCTCGCCGCCGCGACTGTGAGAGCTGTTCGCAGAAACCTGCCTGTTGCCCCGATCATCACAGCCGCAACCTTCTACGCCCCGAGCCCAGTCCCGCGGTGGAAGCCTTTCGCCAGAAGATGAGCACGGACGCAGCCAAGGCACTGTACCGCAAACGAAGCCGGGTGGTCGAGTTCTGTCACGCCTGGATCAAAAGCAAACTCGGGCTGCGGCAATTCCACGTGCGCGGGTTGGTCAAAGTCAAAACCGAAATGCTGTGGGCGGCGCTGACCTACAACATCCAACTCAGCCTGCGGCTCCTGAAACCGCAACCGCAGACCCTCCCTTAACCAGCTTCGATCCTCCGAACTTCCCACTCGACGGCTACCGCCCACCCCTCACCCTAACGCCACGCTTGCGTCTCCCTCAGTCGGAGGACGAGGTTTGTTCACAGCTTCGGAAAGCTTGTACGGGGCACCCTAGAGAGTAACGTGGACGCGATCGGGGGCTGGCCCGGCCTTTCTATCTGATCTTACTCACGAGGGTGCCCTGCCCTTGTCTCTCCGGTTTTTGGAGAGACAGGGCGGGGATTTTTGTACTCCGGCGGCTGAAATGCCCAAAGAACGCCAAAGGCCGGGCCACCCGTCCCTGATTTTTGGGATTCCACGCTGGTAGAAACCTCTACCTCAGGGGCTAAAGCCCGCATTTTTATTGGCCTGAGCGGCACGGCTAAAGCCGTGCCCTTCCACGGACCCCACGGGCGAGGTCCGGGGGCTGGGGGGCTGGCCCGGCCTTTCTTTCTGATCTTACCCACGAGGGTGCCCTGCCCTTGTCTCTCCGGTTTTTGGAGAGACGGGCGGAGGTTTTGTTCTGCGACGGCTGAAATGCCCCAGCCTTCGCAAAGAACGCGAAAGGCTGGGCCACGCCTCCAACAAATGCGCAATTTCGGCAGTCAGGGGGCTGAACGGAGATCTTTCGCAGCAGCTTCAGATGGAACTCGCTGCAAACCACGCGCCGGAGGTCAGAACCCGCGTACAATGGATCCCGCTCTCGAAGTCAAAAGGAAATGTAAGCGAGGATACGGGACCACCGGGTCAAACACGAAGCAAGCTTGCCCGGACGCTTACCTCGTTACTGACGCCTGCTCGATTGATCCAAGGTCAGTTTTGGAGGCGGCAGGGCGGAGAAGGAAAAGTGGATCTGCCGTTGCGGCGGTTCGCGAAAACTTTGCGGGCCACAGCGCCCAGTCCCTGTCGACTCAGCCCAACCCCTATCCCCAACCTCAATCCAAATCAATTTCAAAATGGAGGACACACAAGTGAAGAAGACCTTGATCGGCTTGATGCTGTGCTTGACAGTGCTGGCATTCACCGTGACCGCCATGGCTGCCAATAAGGATGGAATCGTACTCAGCAAGGATGGAAGAAAAACCATCAACACCAACGGCCCGTCCAGGGGTGAGCCCTACGTCGGGAATAACGCTGGTCTGACCACTATCTTTGACAATCTGGCCCACAAATACCCTGACGGGTTGTACTGGTGCTGCGCGGGGGGCACGGTCGAGGGCTCCGGCGGTGGCGGTCCCGTATGGTGGCAGGCGGCTGCCTTCACACCGAGCACAACCCTGAACGTGACCAAGATCGAAATCGCGGTGGGATATCTTGCCGGGACCTACACACACGTGCTCTTGAGTCTGAACCACGACGACGGTACCGGGAAGCCGGGAACCGTTATCGAGAAGTGGAAAGTGACAGGCATGCCGAACTTTGGAGATTGCTGCAGGGTTGAGACCAAGAGTAGCGCAGGCATACCAGTCATGGCCGGAACTCAGTACTGGGTCGTCGTGAGCACCGAGAAGAAGTCAGACGTATGGGCTGCCTGGAACAGCAATGACACCAAGCAGCTTTTCACGGAGGGCATCCCACAAGCCTATTACTGCTATTCGACCACGGGTTATTGCGGGAAATTCAACGGAGTTTGGACGCCCTATACAGGCTATCCTGGCTCTGCTTTCGCCGTGTTCGGGAAATAGGCTTTCGCACTAACTTGCGATTTCTGCAACCGTTTCCGCCGGTAGTCGCTGTTGGACACGGCGGCGCGGGGGCTGGCCGGGCCTTTCTTTCTGATCTTACTCACGAGGGCGCCCTGCCCTTATCTCTCCGGTTTTTGGAGAGACAGGGCGGGGATTTTGTTCTCCGACGGCTGAAATGCCCCAGCCTTCGCAAAGAACGCGAAAGGCTGGGGCACCCCGTCGGCCGCAAAGCGATGTTCTCCGTTCTGAATGACGGCGGGGCTGAAACGCAAGGTCCCTCGACTTCGCTCGGGATGACAGTGCGTGGGGAGCTTTAGGCACCAGCAATTTTCAGGCATCGGGGGGCTGGCCCGGGCTTTCTTTCTGATCTTACTCACGAGGGCGGCCTGCGCTGGTCTCTCTGGTTTTTGGAGAGACAGGGCGGGGATTTTTGTTCTGCGACGGCTGAAATGCCCCAGCCTTCGCAAAGAACGCGAAAGGCCGGGCCAGCCTTCAGAGACAGAGCCGGACGGCGAACGCAATCCGGCTCCGAACATTGGCTCTCGCTACTTGCGGAATAGCAGGTGCAATTCGTGGAGGGTGACCCAGTAAACCAAAGCCACAAAAAAGGCACTTGTTATTCGCTTTTTTCGTAAACGCTGCTTTATCAGCTAGATACAGAAGTGCCCAACGGGGCAACGGTTACCATTGGAAATTGCAACCGACGTGGTTTGGGTGTAGTCTCGTATTGAAGTAACGACTCCCCGGCGAAAGCCGGTTTGGGCAATCTATAGGATTGCCCGTTGTGCGTACATAGTTTGGGCCGCCCAAGAATCTATTACCTCCGGTGCCATCCATGCAGGCCGTAATCGAAGCACAATTTCAGCTCTTCGGCGTGATGAAAAAGGTGAACGGCTGGTACGTCGCTCATTGCCCTCCCCTGGACATTACTACCCAAGGGAAAACCGAAGCTGAGGCCAAGAAGAACCTCATTGAAGCGTCCGAGTTGTTTGTGGTTAGTTGTTTTGAGCGGGGAACATTTGAACAAGCCCTACGGGAACTGGGATGGCACGTCGTTTCCGGGCGTGTCGCTGTACAAAAGAGTGATCCGCTACATCTTCCCGCTGGCGGCTTCCGTTTTCCTATCCCTGTACCTTTCGGCCTTGAGAAGGCCGCAGGATGCCCCGTCTAACTCCGCTTCCATGGCAGAAACTGGTCTGCGTTTTTGAACAGCTCGGTTACAAGCGTGCCGGTCAAAAGGGAAGCCACATAAAAATGGAAAAAGCGGGGGTGGCCAGGCCGCTGATTATTCCCAAGTACGATGAAGTTGGACTGGACATAATTACCACCCTGATAAGAACGGCTGGCATTACTCGTGAAGCTTTTCTGGCGCTGTTAGCTAACTGTTAGTGTGGCCGAGCGTTTTCTTCCATCGTGTTGTACCCATTTTCGCTGCAACTTCCTCGGCAGTTCATTGGTCTTAGTTTTGACAAGAAACGAAAGGCTGCAGCAACGAGGCGCGCCATGGACGAAGTCCGGCTTGATCTTCCTTATCTGCTCGACCCGGAGCGGACGACGATGAGCCGGAATTGCGCTACGTGGAAGGTTTGAAGAGATGGCTTCCCGACATCAAGGACAAGGAAATAGAAAAAAGGTTAGGCTGTTTCGCGACGCCCGGATTTTGAAGAAGCAGGGCGGTGAACGATCTTCTTGAAATCCTGGGAGGCTTGCTCGATTTCCTCCTTGGTCATCTTGCTGGCGGCTTTCGGCATTACAGTTTACTCTATCGTGGCAACCTGCTGTCTGATAATGACGGAAGTACCTACTCTAGTAGGACGAATTGCGGCGGCTACGGGTTGCAATTTCCTCAAGCTATTGATTTTGATGGCTTTTGGCCAGCGTCCTCTGGCGCACGAGATCGCTTCTCCGCGCGAACCCCAGGGGCTAAAGCCCACATTTTTGTCGGCCTGAGCGGCACGGCTGAAGCCGTGCCCTTGCCACGGACCTCACGGGCGAGGGCGCCCGCGCTACACCGGCAAGTGCGGATGTCTCGGGGGCTGGGCCCGGCCTTTTTTCTGATCTTACCCACCAGGGTGCCCGGCCCTTGTCTCTCCGGTTTTTGGAGAGGCAGGGCGGGGATTTTTGTTCTGCTACGGCTGAAATGCCCCAGCCTTCGCAAGGAACGCGAAGGGCCGGGCCACCCGTCAGGAGACAGACAGCGAGGAGGCGGAGTTGGGTGGTGGGTCGGTCTGAGACAATCCGCGCTAGATCCCTCGCCCCGCTGGAGAAAGCGCGGGGCTTCGGGATGACGTCCTTCAAAACAAGAGCCAGACTGGCCACCATTCTCGTCACATTAGGCGACACGTCACGAACCTACGATGGCTGGATGCCCGGAGGTCTCGATCTTTCGCTCCGCTGGGGCTGGTTTGGTTCCCAGGTTTCCCACGGCTTGCGCCGTGGGCTGCATTCTTCCGCCGCTTCGCGGCTAAAGGCTGGGATGGGCTCGGCTAGGGCCGCATGGTTGGGGCTGGCCCCGGCACGAGATCTTCGGCGGCTACGATCTGCCATTTGCCGTTTCGCTTGATCCAGGTGTCGGTCCAGACGAACTTTCCGGTGGCGCCGTTCTTCTTCTTCCAGCCCTCATTGCCCTGGGCTACGGCTGCGTCCCCGTAGAAGCGGATTTCAACTTCGTTGAGATGGTTGGAAGCGAAGTCGGAAGGGTGCGTGTAATCCTTGATGGCGCTTGCTTTGGAATAGTGGCTGCCGTCGATATCGACTCCAACGAAGTCATCGGCGAGGATGCGTTCGAGAACGCTGACATCGTTGGGGACGACGGACTCGGCCCAGTCCGACTCAGCCTGTCGTATGTAGGCTCTGTCGGTCGCGTGGTCGTCGGTCGATTGGACCTGCGCCAAGGACGTGACGAGCAGAAGAAACGCTATGATCATGAGGCTCCGTGCTGGCATGAGCAGCTCCTTTCTGGAAGCGAGTGGGATTTTAGCATGGGTTTGGACGGAGGCCGACTCGGAAGCTTTTTGCAAAACGCCCGTATTTTTGTTGGGTCTTGAGCGGCACGGGTGGAAGCCGTGCCCTTCCACGAAGCTCACGGGCGCCCCGCGCTACAAGGGCAAAATCGCGAAAAACGGGCATCCGGGAAAATCTTGTCAATAGGCAAACTTTACACGATCGGGCTTAACTCCTTGCATTCAATAGAAATACAATTTTGCAAAGTTGGCGGGTTTACCTATTTCGGGTTGATATAATAGAACTACAAGCTCTTCCATCCTTACTGTTTGTCATGCTGAGCAACGCGAAGCATCCCTCCGCCGCCAGGGTTGGCCGGGTAGGGATTCCTCGCTTCGCTCGGAATGACAAGCCTGGGGATTGGTGAGATAGCATCCAGAATCTGAAAAGAAAGAGACGCGGCCTTAGTGGGCCGCGTTTTTTATTGGGGATTTTATTGTGGCTATGAATACCAGGAAGATGATGAACAATTGCAAACGTCGCGGGGAGTGGGCTGAACTTCAGTTCATGGCGAAAGCGGCCAAGTTTGGTCTGCGGATTTCCAAGCCCTGGGGAGAGTTTTCGCGCTACGACATGGTGATCGAGAGCGGCGGGCACTTCGTCCGGGTGCAGATTAAATCGACAATGCACCGGAGGTCGGAGGGTTGTTATGTCTGCGGCGTCCGGCCCGCTAAGACGAGCAAGCCTTATCAACGAGGGGAATTTGATTTCGTGGCAGCCTATGTCATCCCAAAAGATGTTTGGTACATTATCCCGGCGAGCGTTGTGGTTCATGGGAAACGGAGCGGGATTCCTCTGTATACGTCCAGCCCGAGCGGCAAGTACGAAGCGTACAAAGAGGCTTGGGATCTGCTGCGCTGACAAAAGACTTGACGGGGTGAGGTAAAATATCTCACCTCCTGCCGCTGGAGCTCTGTCGCCATGAGAGAAATCCTCAAATCGCTACGCGTCAATCTTGCGAGCCTTCTATTGAAACGATTCAATATTGGCATCGTGCTGATGACGCTCGCTCTGCCTGTTTTTGCGCAGCAGGTTACGGTCGACATCACGCCCGGACACTCGACCAATTCTTTCAGCCCACTGCGGGCGCTCGGGGCGGGCATCGATCGCGATCCGCTGAACTCGGCTCACATTCTTTACGATCCGGCCCACGTCGAGAAGATGCACACCGCGGGCTGGGGGCCGATCAGCTACCGGCTCAATACCGAGTTGAGCATTCAGGCGTGGCATTGGAATCCGACCGGCGAATGGAGTGATTCTTCCGGGCGCGGGCGTGGTTACTTCGTGGGCGATGCGAATAGCTCTGGTGACATCAAACGGTCGTTTGGATATAACCTGCCACATCGCGGGACCACGAGCAACTACGGAACCAGCGGCGGCTACTCTATGCTGGATGATGGCGACCTCTCGACTTATTGGAAGAGCGATCCTTATCTCGACGAAACTTACACGGGCGAGAGCAATGCGCTGCATCCGGGGTGGATTGTCGTGGATCTGGGAAGCAAGATGGGTGTGAATGCGATGCAGATCGCATGGGGCGATCCCTACGCGACCAGTTATCGAGTGCAGTACTGGACGGGCGACGACGCGATTGGGAATCCGGGCGCAGGCAACTGGAAGAATTTCCCCGATGGAACGGTGACCAATGGAAAGGGTGGCCTATCCAAACTGAAGCTCTCGCAGAGGCTTCTTAAGGTGCAATTTGTGCGCGTGCTGATGACGGCGTCGTCCAACACCTGCGACTCTCATGGATCTTCCGATCGGCGCAACTGTTTGGGCTTTGCAGTACGCGAGGTCTATGTCGGATTCGACTCGGGCGGGAAGTTCACCGATCTTGTCCATCACAGCCCCAACAGCTATCAAACCTTGACTTACGGTTCGTCCGTGGATTCGTGGCACGATCCCAAAGGCATTGCCACCGACGATGGGGAGCAGCCTGGCTTTGATCTGGTATACAAGAGTGGATTGACACGTGGATTGCCGATGACCGTTCCCGTGGCTTTGCTATACGACAATCCTGAGAATGCGGCGAACGAGATCGCATACATTGAGAGCCGTGGGTATGCCGTCAATTATGTGGAAATGGGGGAAGAACCCGACGGGCAATTTGTGCTGCCTGAGGATGACGCGGCGTTGTACGTGCAGTGGGCGGACGCAATTCACAAGGTCGATCCGAACATTAAGCTGGCTGGGCCGGTGTTTGAGGGCGTGAACAGCGACATTCAGGTGTGGCCGGATTCGAAGGGCAACGTATCGTGGTTCAATCGCTTTTTGAATTACCTCAATAGTCACGGTCACCTCGGCGATCTGAACGTGATGACCTTCGAGCACTATCCGTTTGATCCTTGCCACTTGACTTGGAACGATCTGTATCAGGAGCCTGCACTGGTGCGGGGCATCGTGAAAGTTTGGCGGGATGACGGATTGCCCAAGAATGTCCCCATGCAGATCACGGAATCGAATTTGGCGTTCGATACGGCCGATCAGTATATGCAGCCATTCGGTGCGCTGTGGCTGGCAGACTACGCGGGCTCGTTCTTAACGGCAGGCGGGCAGGCGTTGTTCTACTATCAATGGGAGCCTCTGCCTATGTATCGAGGGTGCGGGGGGTGGGGCACGTTTGGCATGTTCAACGTGGACGCCAGGTACAACGTCATGCAGGACACGGCGCAGTTCTTCTCGGCTCAGATGCTGACTCGGGAGTGGGTTGATCCGGTGGACCAGCTTCATTTCGTGTATCCCGCGTCGACTGACATCAAGGACCGTCGCGGGCATGTGCTGGTGACCGCATACTCCGTGCGGCGGCCCGATAAACAATGGTCGCTGCTGCTGGTGAATAAAGACCCGGCTAGTCCGCACTCCGTGGTGGTTGAGTTTCATGATTCGTCGAAGCACGGCAATCACTACTTCCAGGGAACGGTGAAGCAAGTGAGCTTTGGCGCAGACAACTATGTATGGCACGCCAAGGGGAAGAACGGCTACGCCCGTCCGGACGGTCCGGCGGTTATTTCTGATCAGTCCGGCGGTAAGGGAGTGGAATACACTTTGCCGAAGGCGTCAATTACTGTATTGAGAGGGATGGTGCAATAACCGGATTGACGCCTGGCATCCTGCTGGTGCTTGCGGGCGGGACGCCGGCGCTACTGAGCTGCGCGGTTTGTCTTTTGTCTTGGAGCGGCGTATATTGGTTGTTGGAAACTGTTGTGTAGTACCAGATCTTGGCGGAGCACACCAGTGGGCGCAAGCCCACTTTTTAGTTTGGGGGGCTTTTGCCGCTGGGCAACAGGCCGATAACTTATTGGTTCCATGGGATTTGAGCTCGATCAGGTGCGCGAGATCGTGGAGCGAGTGGCCGCCACCAGTGGGTTGGAGGTGGTTGAAGTGGAATTGCGCGGAGCGGGTAAGGCGCGCATGCTCCGCATCGTGATTGATAAGATTCACGGGCCTGGCGCGAGTGACAGCGACAAGCTTGTGGGCGTGACTCACGAGGATTGCGTGAATTTGAGCCGGGAGGTCGGCACCATCCTCGACGTGGAGGACGTGATTCCTGGTAACTCGTATTTGCTGGAGGTTTCTTCTCCGGGGTTGGATCGGAAGCTGTTGCGTTCGGCCGACTATGAGCGCTTCACCGGCAGTAGAGTGAAGCTGAAAACGCGGAATCCAGTGAATGGGAACCAGTACTTCGAAGGACGGTTGCAGAGTTTTCACGAAGGCCGTTTGACTTTGGAAGTGAGCACTTCGCGGAAGAAGGCGCGTCCCGGAGACGCTCCGCCGCCGACGTTGGAAATCGAGCTGGCCAACGTGGAGAAGGCAAACCTGGTGCCAGAGATTTAAGGGATTGAGCAATTGGGGAATTTAGTAATTGAGTAATTTAAAGAGCGAAAGCTGCGGGGCTATCGGCTTTCAATTGCCGAATTATCAAATTACCCAATTACAAAATGGTTTTTTATGGCAAGTGAGCTTTACAACACGATCGACGCCCTCAGCAGGGAAAAGGGCATTGACCCGCAGATTGTAGTCAGCGCGGTGGAAGATGCCATTGTTGTCGCCACGCGGAAATACTACAAGACGCAGGAGAATCTGCGCGCCGAACTCGACAAGGATACGGGCAAGATCCGTGCATTTGCGATTAAGACAGTGGTCGAAGCTCCCGAGCAGGTGGAAGATCCGCTTCTGCAGGTCACGCTCGACGATGCGCGAAAAGTTGATCCCAACGTGGCCGTCGGCGGCGAACTGCAGATTCCCAAAGTGACGGAGGGGATTCTCGGACGGATCGCGGCGCAACTGGCTAAACAGGTAATTTTCCAGAAGGTGCGCGAAGCCGAGCGCGATACCGTCTACAACGAGTACATCGGGCGCGTGGGTGAGATTGTCAACGCCACGGTAAAGCGCATCGAGGGTCCGGATGTGATCTTCGATCTGGGGAAAGCGGAATCACGCATGCCGCGCAAGGAACAGTCGCGCCTGGAGTCCTTTGCCATCGGGGAGCGCGTGCGGGTGGTCATTGCGCGAGTGGAGAGAGCTTCGAAAGGCCCAGCCGTTGTGGTTTCACGCGCGGCACCGGAACTGGTGCAGCATCTATTCCAGACGGAAGTACCGGAAATCTACGACGGAACGGTAGTCATCCGGGCGATTGCGCGCGAAGCTGGCGAACGCACCAAGATTGCCGTCATGTCGAAAGACAAAGATGTGGACGCGGTGGGCGCCTGCGTTGGCATGAAGGGCATGCGGGTGCAGTCGATCATTCGCGAGCTGCGGGGCGAGAAGATCGACATTATCGAGTATCACGAGGATGCGGTGACTTTCGCCGAGAAGGCATTACAGCCTGCGAAAGTGAGTCGCGTGAGTGTGCTCGAAGGAACCGAGAAGCATCTCGAAGTGGTGGTGGACGACAGCCAGCTTTCTCTCGCCATTGGCAAGAAAGGGCAAAATGTTCGTCTGGCGGCAAAGCTGCTGGGTTGGAAGATTGACATCAAGAGCGAGGAAGAGAAACGCCAGGAAGTAGAACAGCAGATGTCGCAGCTGGTGGCTCCGGCCTCGACTCCGCTGGCGGACGTGCCTGGCTTGGGTGAGGGATTGATCGAGAAGCTGAGCGCCGCCGGCGTGACTACGGTGGAAGCTCTGGCCGACATGACGCCTGAGCAACTGGAGGCGATCGAGGGCATCGGTCCGAAAACGGTGGAGAAAATCAGTCTGGCGGTCAATAATTATTTCTCCAGCCTTGAAGGCGGGGAAGTGGCAGAGGGACAGGCGGCCGCGGAGACTCCTGAAGGTCAGGAGGCTTTACCGGAAGGCGTGGTCGCAGAAGAAGCAGCACCGGCAGATGGGGTTGGGGAAAAGCTACGTGGGAATGAGACGGCGGAAGCTGTGAACGAGATCGAAGCGGTGGAAACAGCACAAGCAACCGCAGAGCCAACGCAAGAGCCAACGGAGGAGCCTGCCTCTTCCGAAGGGAAAGAATAATGAGGACGTTATGCGCTCGCCGCGAAGCGTGGAAGCGTGCAACCCAAAACCAAAACCGTGAGGTTGATATGGAGACTTAGCGGGACAGTCCGGAGGAAAAAAAAGGCGGATGAGCAAGATTCGAATTAACGATCTGGCCAGGGAGCTGGAAGTCAAAAGCAAAGCGATTCTCGACGCACTTCCGGAAGTAGGCGTTACTGAAAAGAAGACGCACTCCAGTTCCGTGGAAGAGCACGAAGCAGAGAAGGTGCGCGCCTACTTGCGCGCCACCAGCGAGGCGCAATCTACAAAGCACTCGCGTCCCAGCCGCGTCGATAGCGATGAGATTAGGACCAAGATCGATCTCTCCAATATTTCCCGTCCAGGCGACGTTCTGAATGCCATCCGTAAGCAACAGGCTCCCGTGAGTGCAGCCACTCCCTCTGTCCATCCACGTGCCGCCGCTTCACCGATGGCACCGCCCGTCTCGACCGTGAAAGCTCCACCACCGCCCGCTTCCGCGGCGGCGGTTCCCGCGCCCAGAGTCGTCGTTCCGTCGTCTATCCCCAGGCCAACATTTTCCGCTCCCGCGCCGCCTGTTGCCCAGCCACCAGCGTCCGCGGTCACCCCCCCAACGATGCCAGTGGCTGCGCAGCCCGTCCATTCGACGGTTGCGACGCCTCCCGTGGCACAAGCTGAGGCTCCAGTTTCTGTGACGCCCCCGCCACCCGCGCCGCCACAGCCACCGGCTCTGTTGGCAACAAAACCAGCGGCGCCAATTGCGCCAGCGCGTCCGCACGCGCCGTCGCCGCGCATGATCGTTCCCCACACTGGACCTCGTCCGGTGTACAAGGCGCCACCTGGGCCCGCTGCGCCAACCGCTCAGGCGGGGGCAACTGCGCGCCCGGTTCCGGGACGTCCGGTACCGGGTCAGCCGATTTTCCAGCGTCCCCGTCCAGGTAGTGCTGCAGCTCCGGGAGCGCGTCCTGCGCTGCGTCCAGGCGAACGTCGGCCGATGCATCCAACTCGCCAGTCGCCCACGGGATCGCGACCGCTCGGGGTTGGACCAGGATCGCCCCCGCCAGGCTCGACTCGCCCCGGTGCCCGTCCGGGTGCGCCCGCGCGCCGGCCCGGTCAGCGCTATGTTCCACGAGGTATAAAAGAAGGCCCAATGAAGGGCTTCGTTCCGCCGCCGCGCCTATCGCTTTCGAACGAACCGCAGCCGATCACGCGCAGCATCACCATCACGGAAGGAATCAGCGTCAAAGACCTGGCCGAGAAGCTTGGAATCCGCGCCAAGGATTTGATCGCCCGCTTACTGGCTCGCGGCGTATTCGCCACCATTAACCAGACCCTCGACGCCGAGCTGGCCAGCGAGATGGCGCGGTTCTTCGGGGCGGATACGAATGTGATCACCTTCGAAGAGCAAGCCGCCAAGGAAGTTTCCGACGCCGCTGCGGGCGAGGAAGGTGCAGCTAGCGAAGGTGTACCGCGTCCGCCCGTGGTCACAATTATGGGTCATGTGGATCATGGTAAGACGACGCTGCTCGATGCGATTCGTTCCACGGATGTGGCTGGAGGCGAAGCGGGAGGCATTACCCAGCACATCGGCGCGTATAAGGTGACGGTGCAGGATACGCAGTCCCCGGCTTATGGCCGGCAGATTGTGTTTCTTGACACGCCGGGTCACGAAGCGTTCACGCGCATGCGTTCCCGCGGAGCCAAGGCCACGGATATTGTCGTGCTGGTTGTAGCTGCGGATGATGGCGTCATGCCGCAGACTCTGGAGGCGATCGACCACGCGCACGCCGCGGAAGTGCCGATCATTGTCGCGGTGAACAAGATCGACAAACCGGGCGCGCTGCCCGATCGAGTGAAGAAGCAACTGGGCGATCGCGGCTTGATGCCGGAAGAGTGGGGCGGTACCACGGTATTCGTGGACGTCTCTGCTAAGCAGAAAACAAATTTGAACCTGCTGATGGAAATGATCTGCCTGGTGGCCGATCTGCAGGAACTGAAGGCTACACCGGAACGGCCGGCTCAAGGAGTCGTGCTCGAAGCCAAACTGGATCGTGGCCGTGGACCGGTAGCGACGGTGCTGGTGCAAAACGGCACGCTGCGCGACAGCGACAATTTCGTGGTCGGCAATGTGTACGGAAAGGTTCGAGCCATGTTCGACGATCGCGGGAACGCGCTGGAAGAAGCGCCGCCCTCAACGCCGGTTGAAATCCTCGGCATGGAAGGATTGCCTCAGGCGGGCGATCAGTTCGTGGTGGTTGCCGATCGCGACAAAGCGCGCGGCATTTCCGAGTATCGCGAACAGAAGACCCGGGAAGCCACACTGGCCAAGAGCTCGCGAGTATCGCTCGAAGGTTTGGCGGAACAGCTCAAGACGGCCGGCACCAAGGAACTCAATATTATTCTGAAGGCCGATGTGGGTGGCTCGGTCGAAGTGCTGACCGATCTGCTCTCCAAGCTTTCCAACGACAAGGTTCGCTTGAAGGTATTGCATTCTGGAGTGGGCGCCATCACCGAAACCGACGTACTGCTGGCTTCGGCTTCGAACGCGATTATCATCGGATTTAGTGTGCGTCCAGAACGCAAGGCGCAGGAACTGGCGGACCAGGAAAAAGTCGACATCCGGCTGCACTCGATCATTTATGAGTTGCAGGATGAGATCAAGCGCGCCATGACTGGGCTGCTGGAGCCGACCATCAAAGAAACCTACCAGGGCCGCGCCCAAGTGAAAGAAACCTTCCGCATTCCCAAGGTCGGTACCGTGGCTGGTTGCACCGTTATCGATGGCCTGGTCAAGCGCGATGCCGAGGTTCGCCTGCTGCGCGATAACGTCGTTATCTTCAAGGGCAAAGTCGGATCGCTTCGCCGTTTCAAAGACGACGCCAGCCAGGTTACCAATGGCATGGAGTGCGGCATCTCCATCGCCAACTACAGTGACATCAAAGTCGGCGACGTGATCGAGGCCTTCGTGACCGAGAAGATTGCGGCCGAAGCGCTGGCATAGAAGCCAGTCGTTGGTCGTTTGTCGTTGGTCGTTAGTCCTTGAAGGTTTTTGCTTTTTCAACGACTAATGACCAACGACTAACGACACATGATTGCCTTTCTCACCCTCGAATTGCGCATCGAGGCAGCGCAGTCGCTCAAAGACAAGCGGCAGGTCGTACGCAGCTTGAAGGATCGGCTGCGGTCCCACTTCAATGTCGCGGTGGCCGAGTTGGACGCGAGCGGATTGTGGAACCGCGCGACTTTGGGAGTGGTAAGCATTTCCGACTCGCGTGATTACCTTGACGGCTTGATGAAGAACGTGGAACGCCAGGCGACGCGCATCGCGAACAACGGCGGAGCTGATGTCGCGGACTCTTTTCTGGAATACCTGTAACCCCCGCCGGTCGTAATTCATTCCATTCACGGCGCTTTCAGCTGGACACCAAAGTACCCAAAAGGTTTGCTGATAGTGAAGCCGCGAGCCCGATTTTCTGATATTCTCATTCGTTTTACTCTGAGGGAAAAGCAGTGGAAAAGCGCGGGGCTAAATATCATCGGGAAAGACTGGGACAGGCTCTGCGCGAGGAGATTGAGACCATCGTGGAGGGTGAACTCGGCGACCCTCGCATCGGCCTGGCCAGTGTGAGCAGCGTGATGCTGGGAAGCGATTCGCGCTCTGCCCGAATTTTCGTGGTTGTCGAGGGCGACGACGAGGAAGCCGAACGCACGTTGGAGGGATTGACGGCGGCGGTTGGTTTCATCCGCCGTGAAGTAGCTGGACGTTTGCACTTGCGCCGTCCACCTGAGCTGTATTTTCAGTTGGACCGCACGCAGACGTACGCCACGAGGATCGATGAGCTCTTGAAACGCAACCAGAAGAGGAGCCGATAGTTCGACGATGGAAGACGGGCGTCCCCGCCCGTCAAGCCGGGCGAGGACGCCCGGCCTCCACAATCGAGTCGATTCGGAGTGCAGGCAGATATGTTGAAAGAGGTTCTCAACCACATTGAGCGGCGCAACCGTTTCCTGCTGACTTCGCACGCGCGCCCAGACGGGGACGCAGTCGGTTCCGCGCTCGCATGCCGCCAAATTTTGCGCTCCATGGGCAAGCAGGCCGACGTGGTTCTGCACGATGGCGTGCCTCGCATCTATCAGCCATTGCCTTTTGCCGAGACTGTTGTCCGTGCCGAGCGCGTGAATGGAAGCTATGAAGCCGTAATCATTCTCGAATGCGACAGCGTTCAACGTACCCGGCTGCAGGGATTGGAAAGCCGTTTTCTGATCAGTATTGATCATCACGTGAGCGGCCGGCCCTTTGCCAATGTGAACTGGATTGATCCCAAGGCAGTTGCGACGGCGGAGATGGTGTATCGCCTGGCGCGCGAAGCTGGCGTGAAGATTTCTCCTGAGATCGCAACCTGCCTGTACACCGCGGTGCTCACGGATACCGGTTCGTTCATGTTTGAGGGCACCAACGAACATACTTTTGCTTTGGCGCGGGAACTGGTGCTCGCCGGCGCTGATCCTTCGCGTTGCGCCCGCAATGTTTATTTCGGACATTCCACCGCCAAGATGCGCTTGCTAGGAGCAGCGCTTTCGAACCTGCACCGGGAAGGGCCGCTGGCCTGGATTTGGGTGACCAGCGAGCAGATGGAGCGCCTTGCAGCCAAGGAAGAGGATTGCGAAGGCCTGGTGAACTATGCGCTGTCCATCCAGGATGTGGAGGTAGCCGTATTTTTCCGCGAGCTTCCCGACCACCGATACCGTGTAAGCCTGCGCAGCAAAGGCCAGCTCGATGTGGCTACGGTAGCCGAGCAGTTCGGCGGCGGCGGTCACGCATGCGCCAGCGGATGCTCGGTCGACGGCCCCTTGTCGATGGCGGTGGCGCGCATCATGGCGCAACTTCGGACTAATCCCTCCGTACAATAGCTCTTTGAGGAAATGAGTGAAGCTCTCCCGCGAGTCCACCAATTGGCTGCTGCTTGCCGGGTTCTGCGGGTTTCTGTTTTTCTTCGGCCTCGCGTACTTTGGATTGATCGGCGCCGATGAGCCTCGCTATGCACAAGTCGCTCGCGAGATGCTGCTTCGCCACGACTGGATTACGCCCACGCTGGGCGGCAAACCGTGGCTGGAGAAACCGCCTCTCTATTACTGGCAGGCGATGTTGGCTTACAGCATCTTCGGGGTGAGCGATTGGGCCGCGCGTTTACCGTCGGCAGTAGACGCGACACTCATGGTGGTCGCCATTTATCTTTTTCTGAAACGGTTTCGCCCCGGCTTCCAACTCGATGGCGCGTTGATGACCGCCTCGGCGGCGGGAGTGGTCGGTTTCGCCCGGGCAGCTTCAACCGATATGCCGCTGGCGGCCACCTTCACCATCGCGCTGCTCGCGTGGTATGCGTGGTACGAGAGCGAATCGCATCGCTATCTGGCGATTTTCTATTGTTTCCTGGCTTTGGGCATGCTGGCCAAAGGACCCGTGGCGCCCTTGTTGGCAGCGATGATCATCGTGATCTTTGCCGCGGCCAAACGTGACCTCTGGCTCCTTTTGCGCACACTTTGGATCCCTGGGATTCTGCTCTTCTGCGCCTTAGCCCTACCCTGGTACATCACGGTGCAAATGAGAAACCCGGAGTTCTTCCGCATCTTTATCTTTGAACACAATCTGGCACGCTTCGGCACCAACCTCTATCACCACCCTGAACCGTTTTGGTATTACGTGCCGGTCACTCTCATTGGTTTGATCCCTTGGACCGTGTTCATGGCTGCGTCGTTGGCAGAAAGCATTCGCGTCTGGTGGGCAGAACGGCAACAGATGCTTCGATCGGAAGACGCTCTGAATGTATTCTTAGTGATCTGGCTGATCGTCCCAATCGTATTCTTTTCCCTCTCTCAATCGAAGCTTCCAGGCTATATTGTGCCCGCCTTGCCCGCGGGCACGCTGCTGCTGGCGGAGTATGTGCGGCGTCGTGTGACCGACGACGAGCGTCCCAGCTTCTTTCTGATTGTCCTGCACTCAATCGTTGCCGCGCTTCCTATTGTTCCGGCGCTGATGATCCAGTACATCGTTCTGCAGCACCGGATTCCGTGGGGCAAAGCAGCCACAATCTCGTTTACATTTGCCGCGGTGCTAGCGATCGGCATTGCTATCACGCTTCGCACCAAGCTCGGCTTCGGTGGATTGCGTTTTATCACCCTGGTTCCGGTAGTTCTGGCCGTTGCTGCGATACTGCGCCTGGGAGCTCCTGCGCTCGATAGCACGCTCTCGGTTCGTCCGCTGGCAAGTGAGATCAGCCATCTGGAAAACAAGCCCCTCCCGCTTGCAGTATCCGGCGTTTCTCGACAAACCGAATACGGCCTGGAGTTCTATCGAAACCAAATCATTGATCGATACGAATCAGGACAGGTTCCCGCCGGAGAACATCTTGTAGTGGCCCCGGAGGGATCGCAGACCGAGATTGCGAAACGAGTCGCGGGCCGACGCGTCTCTTACCTAGGGAGCTTTGCGCCGCAGGGTTTGGATTATTACTGGGTGTCGGCCGTGGGGATGTAAGAGATGAGCCACTAGCAGCGAGGGATCAGCACTCAGCATTCAGTCAAATCCTATTGTCGAGTAGGATGGAACTTGCTTCCCGTTCAACTGCTGACGTCGAGCCGAGATTACGCCGTGAATCCTCTGAGATACTCCCGTTTGCCTCCCGGCGTGCGAAGCTAATACACTCGGCGTTTGCGGCCGCAATCTAGGCGCACTGTAAAGGCAACCCTCCAGGAGCTCGGGTGGAGATTCTCGATCTCAGGCATTTTTCTTCCGTCGACCTGCGTCCCTTGTTGGAGGACGAGATTAGCGTCTGGTCCCGCCTGCTTTCCTGGGATTACGGCGGCTCCGCCGACATGATCCTCCGTTACGTCGATGCCAAGATCCTGCCAGGGTACGCAGCTATCGATCGCGGGCGAATCTTCGGCTACGCGTTTTTTGTTTACGAAGGCAGCAAGGGCGTGATTGGCGATCTTTTTGTCGCCGACGGTGGCCGCTTACCGGATGCTCACGAGGTGGAGTCCCGGCTGCTCACGCATGTGATCGAAACCCTGCAGCAGTCTCCCGGCATCCATCGCGTCGAAGCGCAATTGCTCATGCACGAAACTGGAGTTGTCTCGCAGCCCTTTGTGGAGCAAGGTTTCAGCCGCCATGCGCGGCTCTTCATGCTCTTGCCCTTGGAAAGCGCAACCAAGCCAGCGCCGCTGTTGCATGCTGACATTGAAATCCGGCCATGGTCGGAACCGGATTACCAACCCGCCGCCGCCGTGATCACCACGGCTTATCGTGGGCACGTAGATTCCGAGATCAACGATCAGTACCGCACCTTGAGCGGCTCCTTGCGTTTTCTGAACAACATTGTGCGTTTTCCCGGATGCGGGACGTTTGATCCTGAATCTTCCTTCGCCGCCGTGCACAAACGAACCCGCACTCTGATTGGGCTGATTTTGTGTTCCCGCGTGCGCCAGGACGTTGGCCATGTGACCCAAGTATGCGTGCTGCCGGAGTATCGCTCGCACGGGATCGGCGAATCGTTGCTGGCAGCGACGACAACCAACCTGCGTCGGCGAAAATTTTCACTACTGTCTTTGACAGTCACGGAAGCCAACGCCCGCGCCGTGGAACTCTATCTGCGGCTAGGATTCGACACTAAGAGAGTATTTGATGCGTTCGTATGGGAAGGATAGTTGTGAGCCGTCGCCGCTAGCTTCGAAAGGAGAGCAGAAGTTCGCGATAGATCTCCGCAGTCTCCGCATCAAAACAAACAAACAGCAGTTTTTCCATATCTCTCATGTAGGCTGATGCTTCGTTCACGGCAATTCTCGCCGCACGCTGCTTCGGGAAACTGTAAATGCCAGTGCTTATTGCTGGAAAGGCGATGCTCCGGACGTTGAGCGATGCGGCTAACTCGAGCGACGTGCGATAGCAGGAGGCGAGCAAGTAGTCTTCATCACCATTTCCGCCCTGCCACACCGGGCCGACGGTGTGGATCACATATTTTGCTGGCAGATTGTATCCCTGGGTCGCTTTTGCGTTGCCCGTCTTGCAGCCGCCTAATAAACGGCACTCGGCAAGCAGTCCCGGCCCAGCTGCTCGATGGATGGCGCCGTCCACCCCGCCTCCGCCCATCAGCGAACTGTTGGCCGCGTTAACGATCGCGTCCACGATTTGCTTGGTTATGTCACCCTGGGTTACTTGGATTCTTTGGTCCATCGATGCAGAACGGTCGGACATCAGTTCCGTCAGCCGAGAGCAAGCTTAGCGCCTCAACATCCACATCACCCAACCCGCCATGAAGACGCCGCCAACGAACATTGCGAAACAATACAGGCCATAGCGAATTTGCTCGCGGGAGGTGCTGCGTTGGGTGATTCCGAAAACCACCGAAGCAAATACGCCGAACAACACAGCGGCGCTGAAATGGGAGAGTTGCAGGTTCATGGCTTCTTCCCAATCGCGATGTGGTATGCATCGGCCGCGCTGATGAAGTTCAGCAAGCCCGCCACAATGATGTACTTGGTTCCGTAATCGGCTGTAGCATGGGCAACCGCGCCCTGTCCCAGATCCATGGCACGGGTGACAATGTAGAGTCCGCCTGCGCCCACGTCGCCTACAAATCCGAGGATATCCAGGATGTCGCCGCCATTGGGCCGATACACGCGTCCCTGCATCGCCAACCCAAGCAGGAACATGATCACAATCGACGCCATGAGCAACAGGCCCCGAATCCACCGTTTTTGGATCAGGTGTCCCGCGCCCGGAATCAGCCAGCCAATCGCCGGTGCGACCACGGACATGGCAGTCATGGGCCGTGCAGGTGTTTCTTTAATGGTCGAAGGATTTGCCATTCAGATAATTACAATCTCGCGTTGGATTTTACCCGTAACTTCGGCCGCCTTGGGCCGCACCAGTACGTTCACCTCGCTGCGCACGCCGAACTCCGGCAAGTAAATGCCAGGTTCGATCGAAAAACAGGAATTGGGCAGGAGCCGGCGCTCATCGTGAACTTCCAAATCGTCCATGTTAGCGCCGTTGGCATGGACCTCGGTTCCGATGGAGTGCCCCGTCCGATGAATGAAGTAGTCGCCGAAGCCTGCTTTCTTAATGTGATCGCGTGTTGCCCGGTCCACTTCCCATCCGCACATCGTGCGTCTGCTGGCGATGCCTTCCTGCACAACCTTTACGCCGGCGTCGCGCGCATCACGAACAATGGTGAAGATTTCGCGCATTCGATCCGAAGGCGCTTTACCCACGAAGCCCGTCCAGGTGACGTCGTAGTAAACGGCCCCAGGCGTATTTTTCTTCGCCCAAACATCCAGCAGAACGAAGTCGCCTTCTCTAATAGGCGCTGAATTTTCTGCGCGAGGTTCGTAATGCGGATCGCCGCTATGGGCGTTGACCCCGACGATGGGCGGATCGTCGGTCACCAGATTGTCGCGCCGGAAGGCTTCCATAAACCACTGCTGCATCTGATGCTCGTTGGTCCCGCCGTTTCGTGCCCGCCGACCGATTTCCTGGAAAGCGGCAGCAGTGATCGCATCGATTGCATCCCGCGCTGCGAAGTGAGTTTTGATCTGCTCGTCGGTCCAAGTGGCTTCGAACAACGCCACCAAATCGCCCGAACTGACGACGTTTTTCCCCAAGCCGCGAATTAGCTCCAGCGTGCCGCCATCTACCAGGGAAATGGTGAAGACAATGTTATTGGGCGAGTACTGCATCGCGACATCGCGATGCGACGACAACAGCACCTTCACCTGATCGAACAGCTCCTGCCATCCTGCATACTGTAGCTTCTTGCCGGGCAGGGAGTCGAGGTGGCGCGACTCAATCTTGTGCACGAGCTTCGTGGGCTCGCCTTCCGCCGGGATGAGGTAGAACCATCGCCTCGTAACCATCAGATTCGGGGACAACCCCAGCACCCGGTAGGCAATGGGATCGCGGTGATGGTGATCGTAGAAAAGCCATGCGTCAATGTTTCGCTCGCGCAGGGCAGACTGAATGGCGGAAAGATTCATGGGCAAACAACCATTCTAACAATCTCAGCGGCTTTGAGCGAATCGGGCACGCTCATACCGATGCTAACAATGTGGTCTTCAGCACTTGATAGCCGGGTGGTAAGATGGCCTCGATTTCTGGAGGCCGTATGGACTGGAAGGATTGGTTTGAGAAGAACGCATTTTTTGTTGTCCTAAGCGCCTGTGTGGCGACCGGGAGCGTCGTCGCAGGTGTTATGCAATATTACTCCACCCAGAAAATCGAAATCATCAAGCAGCAGCAGATTTCCGAAGTGTCGGAACTCAAGACGCAGCTCGCATCGATTTCCCGGAGCATAGGCCATCAGGAGTACCTCGACGTAACGAAAATTGTCGTCTCGCGAGACCGCGTTTCACCCTCCCCAAACTCCCGGTACTTCGACGACGCGGAATTCTACGCTCCTGCGGCGACAGGAGATTGGGTCTACTCGCAAACGAGTGAGGCGGCCTTGGTACAAACCCTCAGTGGAGTAGACGTTTCCGAGTCGTCGCTCATGAAGAACGCGGGGCATCTCGCTCCAATACACCTCTGGAGAGCGAAGGAGACCTTGAACGTGCAAGGAGGTTCCGTGTTTAAAAATCTATTCTCCTACGTGTACGTTGAAAGAGTGCCCGTAGAGAATTTTAAGGGGGCTGTCAGCTCGTTAGTCGCGAACAACGAGCCTCCTCGGGCAACCCCAGACTTAAAACAGAGCAGTCACCCACCCTTGGATTCACTTTTTCGCGGCGATATCGCAGGAAAGCTTCTAACCTTTGTCCTCGCCAGCCAGATTGCTATCGAGGGAGATATGCCTTGTGAGCTTCTAAACGTTCAAAAGGTCCACAATGTAGTGTATCTCGCTATGCGGTACACCTTAAAGGATGTGCAGGTTCAGAGAATCGCGTACCCTCGCTACTACCTCTACTCAGAGGTCGTGATCATCTCGGACGGACCTAACGCCACAATGATAAAGACCTTAGTTCCCTCGGCGGATCCCTCCGGGAACACCGACTCTTTTCGATACCTTACCAGCTGGTTCAATGATCTTCGGGTCCTTGTCGGATAAAGGGCGGGTCCGCGCTAGGTTCGTCGCGGTCCTCTGGATCTAATCCTCGCTCGCACAATTAATGGCAACGTCTCGCACGCCGTCCTCAACACCAGCCTCGGCGCCCGCTTGCGGATGCTCATTAGATAAGGCACGGTGCGCTTGGCATCGGCTTTGGCAGTTTCGCGCAGCAGCCAGCCCAGCCCCTTTTGCACCATGTCATCTTCATCGGAAAGAAGCAGATCGGACAAGCGCTTAATCTCAGGAAAGCACATCTTCTTCCGTGTTCCCTGGATCAACCCGACGCAAGCCGCTCGCCGATGCCAGCGATCCGGCGACTTCGCCCAGCGGAAAACTCTGCCCGCTCGATGTGGCTGGGCTGCGATCATCGGCGCGATCAGATAGTGCACCAGCGCATCGTGATCAGCCCAACTTGAGATACGAGGCAGCCAAGACTCAAAGAGTCGAAACTCCGCGTCACCGAATTGCTCGGTTAGTTTTTCCAGCAGGAATACCGCAAAGACTTTTTCTTCCAGAATCCGTCCAGCAAAGAGTTTGTCTGCGACTTGCAGAAGGAAGTGGAGATCGAACTCTTCTAGAATTTTTCGCCGGCAGCGGACAGCTTCACTGCGCAGTTTACCGGTGTACCATCCGTGCGATTTGACCTCCTCCCTGAAGAACCATTGCACACCCTCAGCATGCTCGGCGGAGCCTCCGTCCCGGAGTATGCTCCGGATCTCAGTGGCGATGGTTGCAGGGGAGGAGCTGCGCGTGCTCATAACGTAAGTTATTCCGTGGGAACTGCGCTTTGCGCGCCAACAGTCTTGTCATAAACCCAGAGCAGGACCGAAGTTGCCAAGCCCACCGCAGTCACACACAGCCAGATTCGCTTCGGCTGATGCGTGACTTCTCCAAAGTGATGGACCAGCGTCCCGCCGAACCACCCGCCAACCAGCGAACCGAGTCCGATGGGCAGAAACGCGAAGCCCATGTAAGTGCCCTGCTGGCCTGGAGGCGCAAGCCTGGAAATATATTCGTAATAGGGTGGCTGCTGCGTGATCTCGCCCAGCGCAAGAACGAACAGCGCGAGCACTGCGCCCCACACCGTCGGACGCAAGGCCAGGATCAACCACGAGACCGACGTGATTATCGTCCCCAGAATCACCGCCTGCAACGGGGGTATCTTGCGGGTCAGCAGGCTCACGGCGAGAGTCAGACAAATCACCGTGAGTCCGTCGGTGATCAGAATCTTCTCGACATCCGCTTGCGGATTGATGAATCTGTGAATGTATCCAGGCAGGCTGATGTACTGCTGCCAGAACACCACCCAGTAGCCGGTGAAAATCACCAGGAACCACATGAATCGGCTGATGCCCGCGAGTACCAGCAACAAAAGCACGGTCCAAATCCACCACGGCACACCGAAACCGGGATAAATCCACAGGCCAATGCGCAGCAGCAAGGCGACCAACAGCACCGGCAACACCAACCGGTAATTGCCCACCACGGTGCAGAAATTGCGCGCAACCGTCGCAATCGACGGCGGAGGCGCATCTCCCGCCTTGCGGGGCTCGCGAAAGAGCAGCAGAACCAGAAAAAACATCGCGAACACGCTGAGTGCCGCGACCCGATATACGTTCTCCACACCTAAATGGCGATGGGCCCAGGATGCGCAATAAGGGCCCGCAGCTCCGCCGATGTTGACCATGGTGTAGTAAATCGAGTAGCCGATCGAGCGGACGTTTTCTTTTGAGGCGCGAGCCGTGGTGCCGACCACGCAAGGTTTTACCAGCGAAATGCCAAGCGCGGGAAGAATGAGAATGAAGCCCACAAACAGACTGATCGGCACCGTATTGCGCACAGGAGCCAGCCATGGAGCCGCGATGGAACCGATGAGGAAATACGCAACCGCCAAGATGAGGTAAGCCGCCGAAAGAGCGCGGCGGAAGCCCAGACGATCAGCGGCGGCGCCCCCGAAAATGGCAAGAAACCATACCATACCGCCGAAGATGCCAGTCAGAGTTCCAGTTTGCTCGGTGGAGAAATTCAGCCGCTCCTGCAGGTACAAGGCAAGAGACGCAAAAGCCCCATAGTAGGAAAGGCGCTCAAAGATCTCGCTGATATTGGCGATCCAGAAGGGACGCTCGAAGCCAGTACGAATCTCGTGCAAGCGTTCCGAAAAGGTCAAAGGCGGCTCCTAGTGCCTCATTTGTAGCGCCGGCATCTTGCCGGCTGTCGCGAGGGCATCCTGCCCTCGCCGGCGAGTGGCGATGCTACGTCCCCAGCCGCCGCCGTACTTCGTCGGCTGACAATCCCGCAACGCGAATTACTTTTCTGCGGCTGGTCTCGCCGGACGCTATGGTAACGGAAGAGCGCGGAACCTCCAAAAGATTTGCGAAGAAGTCGATGCAGGCTGCGTTGGCCCGGCCCTCGACCGGGGGCGCAGTCAAAGCCAACTTGAGCGCGTCTCCGAGTTCGCCGCCAATAGCGTTCTTCTTCGCGCGTGGGTGGACTTTAACCGCGAAAGTTGCGCCCGCGGGACTATCGTGGATCGGAATCATCGAGTAGCTATGCCTTTGCTCTCTCCCCGAAGATTGCAGTCCCCACGCGCACGCATGTCGATCCTTCTTCGATGGCAATTTCGAAATCGTGCGACATTCCCATCGAAAGAGCGTGCATGTCAACCGCGGGCAATCGGCGTGCCCCAATCCGGTCACGCAATTCGCGTAATTTTCGAAAATACGGTCGCGCCTGTTGCGGATCCTCGGTAAACGGAGGGACCGTCATCAGACCGCGAAACGCGAGATGCTCGAACTTTGTTGCCGCTAAGAGAAGTTCCTTCAACTCTTGGGAGTCCGGGGCCACGCCGCTCTTGGCTGCCTCACCACCGACATTGATCTCGATCAAAACTGTAATCTTCTTCCTGAATTGCTGTGCTGCGGCATTGAGCTTCTGCGCCAAGCGCAACGAATCAACCGAGTCCACTGCGGCGAACAGTTCAACAGCTTTCGCAGCCTTATTGGTTTGCAGATGGCCAATCAGGTGCCATTCGGCATTGTGCAGATCTCGGAGAGTATCGATCTTCCCCGCGAATTCCTGCACGCGATTCTCGCCAAACAACCGAAGCCCAGCGTCATAGGCCTCCCGGATGCGCTCCGCGGGAAACGTCTTGCTAACCGCCATCAACGCGACGTCTTCGGATGGGCGTCCGGCGCGACGCGCGGCAGCATCGATCCGCTCACGCAACCGGAGAAGATTCTCTGCAATCGACATGAAAGAGCTTGAACCAGAGAGGACATCCCTTGCGTAGTTGGAGGACGGGCGTCTCGCCCGTCCAGTCGGGCGTGGACGCCCGGCCTCCATTACTACGAAGGGTGTCCTTTGTGGTTAAGAGATGCTTCCTAATCACATGATGGCCGTCGGCGGCGCCGGTTCATCCGGGCTTCCAGCGTTCGACAGCGGCACTTTCATCATGACAAAAATCAGCACCGCCATACCGATCAAGCCGGAGAAGGAGAAGTCTCCAATGTCGATATGCCAAAGCTGATGATTGCTTCCCACCACGGCCGCGATCACCAGTCCGCACAGCGCTTCTCCAGCAATCAGTCCCGATGCCGTCAGCACGCCTGCGTTGTCAACACGCGCCTTCTGCGCATCATTGTAGCCGCGCCGGTCGCGAAGCTTGTCGGTAAACCAACGAATCACTCCGCCCACGAAGATGGCGGACGTGGTCTCCAGCGGCAGGTACATTCCGACGGAGAAGAGCATGGGACTTTTTACTTCCACCAGAATCATGGCGAAGCCCATGAGGATGCCGACCACGACCAGAGGCCAAGCCATGTTGCCGCCGACAATGCCCTGGGCCAGCATGGCCATGAGGCCGGCCTGCGGCGCCGGCAGGGCTGCGCTGCCGAAGTGATAGGCCTTGTCGAGAATCATCAGCGGAAAGAACAAAACCAGCGAAGCCACAATGGTGCCAAAGATGTCGCCAATCTGCATCTTTGCCGGGGTACCGCCCAGAATGTGGCCTGCCTTTAAATCCTGCAACATCTCGCCCGCGACGGCGGACGACACGCAGACCACGGCCGCAACTCCCAGCACCGCGGCCACACCGCCCACGCCCGAGACTCCCATCGCCACCATGAGCAGCGCCGCTACCACCAGTGTGCATAGCGTCAATCCGGAAACCGGATTGTTGGACGAACCGATCATCCCGACCAGGTTGCCGGAGACGGCAGCAAAGAAGAAGCCTAGAACGATCATGACGGCTGCGGCCACCACGGCGCCGGCGATGACCTTGCTCCCGCTCAAGTTGTGTGCGCCCGCGATGAAGTAGTAATACAGCCCGATCATCGCGATGAACACCAGCCCCACACCGAGAAAAACAACTTTGGCGTTGAGGTCGCGGTCCACGCGGCTGGTCGCCTTATGGGCTTCGGCGGATTTCTTCAGATCGGAAACCGCGCGTTTCATGCCGGCCAGCAGTTGCTTGCGCATGCGAAAGAGCGTGAACCCGGCGCCGACCAGCATTCCACCCACCGCGATCGGACGCACGATCGAATACCACACGCTGAACGCAATGCCTCCCCAATATGCCGCTGGGTTGGCCCCTTCCGCCATCGGCGGCAGAGTCGGCCCCAGGAAGTAGATGAGGAGAGGAACCAACAATCCCCAAGCCACCACGCCGCCGGCGAAGTTCAGCGACGCCAGCCGAGGTCCAATAATGTAACCCACGCCCAGATAGGCTGGACTGACTGCGGGCGAAGTGAATTGCGACATTCCACCGGTCGCCAGCATGGGCGAACTCGTGCCGCGCCCCAGGCGCAACCCCGTCGCCATCTTCGGAATGTTGACCAGAACATTTTTCGTGTACCAGAAAAGGTTGAGCTGCGACAGAAAGTACATCAACCCGCCAAAGCCCATGTTGGCAAACAGAATTTTCGCCGCCTTAGACCCCTGCTGGCCCGCCTTATGGATTTCAGCCGCCGCCACCGACTCAGGAAAAGGCAATTCCGCGTCCTCTACCATTACACGCCGCAGCAGGGTGACGAACAGAATGCCCAGCAACCCGCCAATCACCATCAGCGCTACCGATTGCCAATACCTCTCCATGCCCAGGCTCGGCCACAGTCCTGCCAGAACAAACGCCGGAATGGTGAAGACCGCGCCCGCAGCCACCGATTCACCAATCGCACCCACCGTTCGTGCGATGTTTTCTTCCAGCAGCGACCCTTTCATCAGCCGCAGCAGCGACATACCAATGACGGCGGCGGGATAAGTGGCGGCGATCGTCATCCCGGCCTTCAGGCCAAGATAGGCGTTGGCTGCGCCCAGAATTCCCGTCATCACCAACCCCAGCATCACGGCGCGGAAAGTGAACTCCCGCATCTCCATGTTTTCGGGAACGTAAGGCTTGAACTTTTTGGGAGGTTCGGTTGGAACGATTGTTTGGGGATTCATTGCTAAGATCCTCGTAGGCAGTCGGACTGGTCGATATAAGTGAGACGGCGCAAGTTAGCACGTTGGCTGCCCGGATTACAAGTGCAGAGTGTCAACAGTGCAGAGTGTCAACGGTGGTGGTGAAGATTGGAACCCGAGAGTGCTCCGTCCCGCCCAGATTCCCTCGACTGCGGTGCGACGGGCTTTTTGCAAAGAGCAAGGGCGACAATTCGAGCCACCGTTGCCCACAGGCAAACAGGGCACAGCCGCTGGGCTGTGCCCGGTTAATCAGCAGCTCAAGAGAGATCCGTCTCGCTACGGCGTAATGCGGTAAACGATCCCTAAGTTGGAGGTCCCTCCCGTCTGCGTCATTCCATACAACCTTCCCTTTGCGTCCATATAGGGATTGCCGGTAGGTTGATTTCCGTCATTACCTCCCACGAAGCTGTGCAGAATCGTCTCCTTCCAGGTCTTCCCGTGCTTTGCGAGCTTGTAAGATGTCCCTATATTGCTGGGGCCTCCGTTCAACGTTGTGCCGTATAGATTCCCTTTGCTGTCCATGGCAAGGCCCCCATACGGGTTGTTGCCGTCCCCACTTCCACTGGCGCCGAACTCATACAGAATGCTTTCTGAGTAGCTCTTCTTGCTTTTTGAGTAAACCAGTTCCCAAACCGTGCCCGTAGTGTTTGTGCCGCCGAACGACGTAGCACCGTAAATGTTACCCAATTTATCGCTGATGAGATCGATCCAGTACAGGCCGGAGCCGTCGCCGTTCTGGCCAGTGAAACCGTAGAGCACGGTGTCCACCCAGCCCTGCTTGGTATGGCTCAATCGGTAGATCACGCCCTGTCCGCCGGGGCCACCGGTCGGCGCTGCTCCGTACAAGTTTCCGGCGGTGTCCATCATCAGTCCTTCGTAGGGATAGCCGCCGTCGGACGAGCCGTTGAGACTGTGAATGACCGCCTGTTTCCAGCCTTTGGAGGTCTTCTTCAAACTGAAAACTGTGCCCGCGCCCAAGGCGCCTCCATCCGGAGTAGTGCTGTACATCGTGCCATCTGCAGCGATCGTCATCCCAGCCGAAGGGGCGGTTCCGTCGGTGCCGCTGGCGCTGAAGGTGTAGATGACTTTTTCCGTCCATCCCCCACCCTTTTTGCGAGACAACTCATAGACCGTACCGGTGCCATTGGCCCCGCCGCCCTGGGTAGTGCCGTAAATGTTCCCTTTGGCATCGAAAGCCAAACGGCCATGTGGCCCGCTGCCGTCCCCGTTAGAACCTGTGAACTCATAGAGAATCGTCTCCTTGCCCGCAGGAGACAGCATAAACACAGTTCCGGCGGAATAGGTTCCACCGGCAGCTGTTGCTGCGTAGAGGTTGCCTTTTGCGTCGCTGATGAAATAATCGCTCCAGGGCCCACTACCATCATTGCCGCCGCCAAAGTTCCACAACACTTTTTCCGTGCTCGCCCACGCGGTCAAGGCCAGCGCAAATACCACTGCGAACATCCCGACGAATCTTTTCACAGAACCCCCTCCTCATTGCTTTCTCATATGTGAGCGGCCGTAACTGCACGCGCTCAAGGGTCCCTAGTGTAGCACCAGAGCGCCAACCCAATAGCCCCACAACCAAGGCTGGACAAGGAATTTGCCCCGCCACATTTTCGTCTGCCACAGGGGGAGATGTTGACTTTGGCGCAGACGGAGGTTTTCGTATGCGCTTCACGTAGGCGCGCGATGTGCGCAAAACGAACCGTACCTTTGTGCTCGTTGCGCCCGGCCTTCTGCACCGCTATACTGAAAAAGATTCGTCCAGTCAGAGCCCCCATAGCAGCGGCCGGGCGAGGGAGGATCGTCTTCAGCAGTAACGGGACCCCAATTCGGGCCACCGGGACCAGGGTTGTTGCGCAAGATAATCCATGGGTCTCTTGGGCCAGCGGTATCGCCGCGGGCCTCTTCGCCACGCTGTTCCCCTCTGATTGTCGTCTCTGTGGTGCTCCCCTGATAAACATTTCCCGGCTGCCAGTCTGTGAAGACTGTCTTGCAGCGATTCGGCCGATTACGGGTGGGCTCTGTTCCATCTGTGGTGAGCGGCTGGTAAGCCCCCTGGTGTTTGCCACTGAATCTTGCTCGACTGAAACCGCCGAGGCTCTTTGCGGACTATGCAGCCGTCTGGAGCCTCCATACGTCAAGGCCACGGCCTACGGGAGCTATGACAGCGGCTTGCGCGAGCTGATTCACCTGCTTAAATACAACCAGGTTCGACCCGCGGCCAATGTTCTGGGACGCATGCTCGCGGAAGCAATCGAAGATTTGCAGCCTCTTTTCTCTGGAAGTGAAGTTCTGGTTGTGCCTGTGCCCTTGCACGTCAGAAAGCTCCGTCAACGGGGATTTAACCAGTCCGACTTAATCGCTCGTGCTGCCTTGAAGTTGAAGGCCGCTACTGGCGGGTTCCAACTGAGCGCTGGTTTGTTGGAGCGCCGCCGCGAAACTAAGTCTCAGATCGGACTCTCCCGGCACCAGCGCCGGGAAAACATTCGGGGCGCGTTCGTTGTGGTGAAGCCAGACGAAGTAAATGGACGTGAGATCCTGGTCGTAGACGATGTATTCACAACGGGGACCACGGTTTCAGAATGCGCGCGCATTCTGCGGCGAGCCGGGGCGTCGAAAGTCTACGTAGCCACGGTCGCGCGCACGTTGAAGACCGAAGCCCAGCATGCCATGCGGGAGTCTGAGATTGAAGCCCGCTCAGCCATGGCCGCTGCCGGGTAGAGAAGGCCTTACGTAGGGACGGCCTCGTCCGTCCGGCCGAGCAAAGCTCGGCAGGTTGAGACGCATATGTCGGGGAAGTGGAACAATTCGATGAGTGGCTTAGGGCGGTCTCACCTGTCGTCTCCAGTAGCCGCAGGCGTGCGTTCAGAAGGCGATGGTCCCCACGTGCTCCACGCGCCGGTGCTGGTGCTCAATGCCTCCTACGAACCCATCAACGTGTGCGCCGCCCGCCGCGCCATCGTGCTGGTGCTCAAGGGCATCGCCATGACCGAGGAAGAGAACGGACACTTCCTGCACGCCGCCCGCCTCGCCATTCGTTTGCCCTCAGTGATCCGGCTGCTCGAGTACCGGCGTATCCCGCACCAGACGCGCGCACTTTCTCGCAAGAACATCCTGCTGCGTGATCGCAACACCTGTCAATTCTGCGGTGAAGTGCTTTCTTCCGGCGAACTGACGCTCGACCATGTAGTACCCCGTTCTCGCGGAGGCGCTTCCACATGGGAGAATCTGGTGGCCTGCTGTCATCCCTGCAATCGCCGCAAGGGCAACCAACTCCCCGGCGAAGCCGGCATGAAGCTCATGCGCGAGCCCCGCGCCTTCAATCTCCACACCAGCCGTCACATCATGCGCCTGATGGGCCGCTCTGACGACAAGTGGCGGAAGTATCTTTTTTATTGAACAATCAGCCGTCAGCAATCAGCATTCAGTCAAAGCAGCGCACGACTGTATCTCATTACAAACTGTCATCCCGAGCGAAGCGAGGGATCTGGGTGTTCGTCTATGGCGGCGAGGACGCAGGCAAGAACCTAGATCCCTCGCGTCGCTCGGGATGACAAGGTACGCGGTATCCGAAGAAGTTGTTCGTCACTGCTCAGAGCTGAATGCTGACGGCTGAGTGCTGATCGCTATTTTTGCGGCTGCGCCTTCGCGTCTTTTCCCTGTTCGCCCTTCTGCACTTCTTTCCCCTCGTAGGTGATCTTCACGTTCGCGCCGAATTTCTTGTAGTTGGTGTACTTCACAATCTCGCGAATCTTAATGTCGCCCGTGGAAAAATGCAGCGTGTCGTCCGCGCGGGTGTACACGGGAAACCAATAAGGACCATCCACCACCTGCGCCCGGTAGGTGGTGAACTTGGGAAACAGGTTTTCATTGTCTTTCTTCTTGCGAATGTCAGGGACAGTCTTGCCGTAGGTTTTCACGATCTGAAAGTCCTTGTCATCCACCCAGATGCGTCCCTGAAAATAGCGTTTCTTGCCTTCAATCTGTTTGGGTGCGATGTCGAACACATAGCAGTGCAGGTCATCCTCCTGCTGCTGCCCGACGTAGAGAATGCTGTACTCGTTGATCTCGTCACTGGTCAGGACGAAAGGCAGGCGGTTCTCGATGTCGTCGATGTCCTGCTCGGTCATCATAATGCGCTGCAGCGTCGATTGTGGCGCGAAAACCACGTTCTTGACTTTTCTTCCCTGGTCATCGAACGAGACATCGAAAACCTGCTGATATTCACCATCTGGCGTGTCTCCATCTATTGTTTGCACCTTCACCGTCTGGCGATATCCGTACTGGTCGAGCGCTATTTTGAATTCTTTCTCCTTGGCCGCAAAGCGCTGAATGATTTCCTCGGCAGTAACGCCTTTGGGCGGCGCGGCATCCAGCGGCCCCTCATCTCCGAACGCGTTCAGCGAGACCGGGCCGCACAGGGCCACGGCCATAACCACCACGAATGCAATCCGCATGAATTTCATAACCCTAGTGTAGCGAAATCGGGCCGGCAAAACCTACCAGTTTAGATTGCAGGCCAAGGCCGAAAAGTTGCCGGGGATGGAGCCAAGATTCGCCTTCTCGTCCCTCATCGTCCTACCGCGCCGTCATCCAGACGAACCAGATAACCGCTCAGAAGCCGGTAGCTGTTGTAATAGTCGTCAAAATGAATGGCGCCGTAGTTGTCTTTTGGACTGTGCAAGACGCGTAACGTTTCCTGAGTCAAAGAATGGATGGTGATCGTCGGGACCTTGCGACTAATAAACGATTCCTCGTCAGACTGCCCAACCCCGTCGACGTTTTAGCCCGTGAGAGGTAATTTCATGGCCCGTGCCATTCCATTGAGGGCCCGTACCAGTTTCTCATCCGAACGGCTTACCCACACTTCGGTCGGCCCCAACCCGAGTGTATCCATATTGACCATGGCATCGATTTTCTTTACCTCGTCCGACGTGAGGCTGTTCACATAGAATCGCGAACCCACCATGCCTTTTTCTTCCGCGGCAAAAGCCACGAAGATGAATGTGTGTTTACGTGGTTCCGCCTTCAGCGCCTGATAGAGGCTTGGTAACATGGACGCGCCACTCCAGTTATCGACGACTCCATCGCCTGCGTCAATGTGATCGAAGTGCGCACCCACCACGATCACCCGCTCCGCACTACCCGATAGAATGCAGATTACGTTGGGCTGTTTCGACTCTTTCACCGGTTGTTCGATGAGTTTCCCGGCAGAGCAGCCCGCCGATTGAAAAAGATTCTTCATGGTAGCCTCGCGCTCACTGTCACTGCCCTTGTAGCTTTTCAATCTCTGCTCGACGACCTGAGAGTTCACGGTTCCAAAGTGAAGTTGGGCGACCAGAGTCACGCATGCCGTAGCGACTACAATCACGAAACCAAAGCTGACTGACCGAAGCGCTCTCATCTCCAGTTTGGCCTCCAGCGCGATTCTATATCGGGCACCCTTGCGGCTATACGTTGTAAGATGAGTGGTCGAGTCATGCCCCCCAGTCCGCGCGCCGAAGTACCGTTTGTGTCCCCCACGGTCCAGCAAGAGATCGCGCGTCTGGCTGCGCTGCCAGCAACCCGCGCGGCTTTCGCCTGGCTTCGCGCCGAGGAAGCTCAATTCGCCTCCTGGCAACTGGAGATGGCGCGCATTCCCGCTCCTCCGTTTGCCGAGGCAGCCCGCGGCGAATGGCTTCAGGAACGCTTTCGCGCGCTCGAACTTGAAGACGTGCGCATCGACGAAGTGGGCAACGTGTTCGGCATTCGCCACGATCATGCCAGGCAACAAACCAAACCGTCCCCGGCCCAACCATACACTGCACTCAGCGCTCACATCGATACGGTTTTTCCCGCTGGAACTACGCTCAACCTGCGTCAGCAGGGCAACCGCCTTTACGGGCCCGGAGTTTCGGACAACGGAGCCGGAGCCGCCGCATTGCTGGCTGTCGCAGCCGCGCTCCGCCCCGCCAACTTTGCGCTCGCCACACCCATACTTTTCATCGGCAACGTAGGCGAAGAGGGCGAAGGCGACCTGCGCGGCATGCGCCACATTTTTTCCCAAGCCCACTGGAAGGATTCGATCCGCTACAGCCTGATTTTGGATGGCGCCGGTTCCGATACCATTGTGGCCGAAGCTCTGGGCAGCCGCCGCTTCGAAGTCATCGTTCGCGGTCCCGGCGGACACTCCTGGAGCGACTTTGGCATGCCCAACCCCATACTGGTCCTGGCGCGCGCCATCCACTCGTTCTCACAAACCTCGCTGCCATCCTCTCCGAAAACCACTTTCAATATCGGAGTGATTCGGGGAGGCACTTCGGTGAATTCCATTCCCGAGTCAGCCAGCATGCGGGTCGACATTCGATCCTCGTCGATCGTCGAGATGGAGCGCCTGGAAGCTGCCTTGCGGCATGCCCTCGAGCGCGCGATCGAAGAGGAATCGGATGCCAGCGACCGGCGCACGTCATCGCAGCGGCGCGCGGCCAGCCTCACTTACGAAATCGTACCCATCGGAAATCGTCCCACGGGCGAACTCGATCCCAACGCTCGCATCCTGAAGGTGATTCGCGCCGTGGACACATACCTGGGCAACGCCGCACAAATTCAGCGCGCCTCCACCGACGCCAACATCCCCCTCTCGCTGGGCCGGGAAGCCATCGCCATCGGCGGCGGCGGCGCGGGCGGCGGCGCCCACACCCTGCAAGAGTGGTTCGACTGCAGCGGACGCGAACTGGGACTCAAGCGAATTTTGCTGACCCTGCTGGCGCTGGCGGGAGTAGCCGAATGATTTCGGTAGAGACATAGCTAGCTATCTCTCTATAGCCGTACGAGCGCTGGCCGACTTCCTGACAAGCTGCTAGAAACCTGACTTCCGCATGGGACGAAATGGAATCATGACCACAGCCTGCAGCGCCACCGGGTCGCCATTCCTGGTGGCCGGACGGAACCGCCAACGCGACAGCGCCGCCCTGGCATTCTGATCCAGACGATCGTCCACTCCACGGAGAACTCGTATATCGCCCACCGATCCGTCGCTGTGAATGACCGCCGAGAGCATAACTATGCCCTGAACATTCTGCCGCATCAACTCCAGCGGATACCCGGGATCCACCTCCTGTGTGGCCACCGGCGCCACCAACTCGCCCTGCTTTTCCGCGTCCTTCAACTCGACAAAATGCATGACCCAGCTTCCGCCCGCCGAGTTTAAGTTAGGCACATTCAGAGTCATGGCATAAAACTTCCGGTAGCCGAAGACCTGGCGCTCGAGCTGATTCGCAGCATCGGCCGGCATCTCAGAAGGAACCGGTGGAACCGCGGTAACCCGCGGCGGCATCGCGCTCGCCAGCAGCGGTGAGTTGTCAGAGGATTTTCCCTTCAAGCCTCCAGGAGGATCGCCGGCAACCGCCGTCGGTCTCGGGCCTTTGCCGACAAAGAGTCCAGAGGGAATGCCGCTTGGGCTGTTGCCGGAACCCAATTTATCTCCACCACCCGCGGCCGCGTGATGATTGTCCGCCGGAATGTCCGGCGTTCCCGCTGCGCCAGCTTTGCCCTCCGGAGTCGCCGCGAATGTCCCCCGCCGGTTGCCGGCTGGAACATTAACAGGTCCGCTGGGAGCAGCGGGATGAAGGTTCAGCGCAATCAAGCGTCCATCGCTCGCGGTTCCCGATCCCTGAACCGAAGGCGGAGGCGGCACCACTGCGGCCCGCGAATCTCCCATCGGCGCCATACTTGCCAACGCGCGTTGCTCGCCCACTGGCAACTGTGGCGCCGGCGCCACCACCTGCGCGTGCCCGATATTGATATCGGTCAATCTCCGCGAAGCCGCGTCCGCCACCTCTTGCGGAGGCTCGACAATCGCCGCTTGGGGAGCGTGAACCTCCCGCCTCGATATCGCCGCATTGACTTCCGGCGCAGGCGCGACCACCGAATCCGACAAAGCCGGAGCCTGCTTCATCGCGCTCCTTACCTCCGGCGCAGGCGCAACCACGGATGCGGGCAAAGCCGGCAGCGTCAAATCAGACGGCGAACTGGTCATGGTTGCCGTCGGGATCATGGGCTTGGGACGCTCCCATGCCACGATGTTGGGCAACCGCACATCGCGCTCTAACTTTAGCTTCGGAGGCGCAACAATCGTCTGGGTGCGATTATCCGCCTCTGGCGGCACTGAGATGATCGCCTGCGCCGCATACTCGGGATCGCCCTTCTCCGGCAATCGAGATTGCGTCCCGCCGGTGTTAAGCGGCGCCAGGTATTCAGAAGCCTCGTAATAGACGACATCCGAGCTGTGAAACACGGCCGGCGGCACAATGTGCGCTGCTTGCGGCCAAAGCCCCGGCCAAATCTGCGCCGAACCCCACAACGCCGCGATCACCACGACGTGCCCCAGGGTCGACTGCAGAAACCGATTCCAAGGCAATCGGGTCGGGACAAAAACGTCAGGCCAAAAAGATGCAGGCCGCGACACCAATTGCAGCGGCGCTTTTCGCCGCAGCCACAACAAGTCCCCCAGATTCCGCAGAAAGACTCTGTGCCACGGCTCCAGCTTGACTAGCAATATCGGCCCGGCCGCCGGGTTCGGCTTGCGCTTGCGCGAGGTGTCGATCAGCAGCGGGCCCTGTTTCATGCTCCACTTCAAATGCTGGGAGTAATTCATTATAGCCGGGCGGGCGGCATCCAAGGCCCATCAAGCGTTCCCGAGCGACGAATTTCCGTGCTCTAATACCGATATGAAACTGGCAGGAGTACTTCCGCTGCTATTACTGATCTGCAATTCGCTCGCGGCCGGGCAGAATCCCCCACAAAACGCAACTCCAGCCAAGCCCGGCGAGGACTACTCGGGCATGTACAGCTTCCTGCAAGAGGGCGAATTCGTCCAGATCACTGTCGAAGATGAAGGCCATGTCACCGGCTTCGTTTCCCGCTACGGCGATTCCGAAAGCGATCGCGGCGCCTTCCTCGATCAATTCTTCAAACAGGGCAAGCTCGACGGAACCAAACTGAGTTTCACCACCGATACGGTGCACGGCGTCTGGTACGACTTCAAGGGCACGATAGAGCGCGGAGAAGGCAAAACTCCAGAAGACGAGGCATATTACGTTGTGAAAGGCACGCTAGCGGAATACCGCACCGATGCCAACAAGAAAGTCACCTCAAAGTCCCACGAAGTAACCTTCAAGTCCTTCCCCCGAGACGTGTAGGCGCAGGCGTCCACGCTGGTGCGGCCGAGCGAGCTCGGCAGGATTCGCGCCAGCGCACAACCAGTCGTACTGCAAACCGCTGACTCGGGAGGCCGCGCCAAGATAATCTTGGGCTACGCGACGTCCCGCCTTCTCCCAGATTTTTTTCGAGGCACGCCTTCAGGAAGCTCCAGATGCAGCGGACGGGTGGTGACGGCTCCATTCTCCACCAATACTGTAAGAGTCTGGGCGCAGCTTTCACAGAGCCAGAAGTGCTCAATCTTGCGGGTGGGTGAGCCGATGTTGTCAGAAGAGACGGTGCCCGCTTCGATGTTGAAGATCCTGCCTTGGTGCAGGTAACGAAAACGAGCCGAACACGCCGGATTCGCGCACTTGGAGAGCACGGGGAGCCTCCTGACAGTTGCGGGCTGCTCTCCTACAGCCGCCACAACTCAATTATAGAACTCGCAGGCCGGAACTCAAACACTAACGGGAGTACGCCGGCGGCCCCGTTGTTACTTATAAGATAACATACTGGATTATATGTTTACTCTATGATAAAGGGTATATATCCAAATTTGCGTCTTCTCGCTAGATCCATGAAAACAAAGGGGGTGTTTTGGAGATACCCACGTAAAATATCCCTTTTAAAGGACTTACGGAAGGCATATCCCGGAGTTTTGCTGCTGTGTAAATCTATGAAAACAGGCAGCGAGTTGGAGATACCCTCTAAGATATCCCTTCTAAAGGACTTAGCTGGGGATATTTTGGAGGGAGACGGGTCTTTCTCTGCGTGCGGGCGGCGCGGAATCTCGAAATTGTCAAAGAGCCGAAGGAGCCATTGCTGTTATCAAACAGCTAATGTAAACTTTCATTATGTTAGCCGTATGGGAGTGCGCGCGTCAAGGGGAAAATCGTGGCGTGGAGAGTGATTTGAGGGCTCCGCTCTCTTTTTTCTACCCGAGGCGTTCCCGCCAGTGACGAGGCGGGCTAATGAATGCCGTCGCTTCGCGACTGAACCCCAATTTGTCCCACCTTCTCGGATGACCCTTGATTTTGTAACAGCCTCAAACCGCGAGACCTGGGGCAGCCGGCAAACTCGCATCCAACCGAACATCGCATTTGGGGCCGGTGCTTTTCCAGACCAAGCGTCCAAGAAGTTAGCAGTACGCGACCGTCAGACTCGCTTTCGTCCTGATTCACGGTGAAAAGGTATAATGTGAAAGCACTGATCCTACTGAGTACGGACACTACGGAGGAAGTTCTATGCACCCGCTTGCCAGCGGCTTCTGGGCGCGCCTGAAGGGTAACCGCCCAGCCTACACGCTCACGATTTTGGCCACATTGACGGTCGGCATTCTCATCGGAACGGTTATTTCCAAGGGGGTCAAAGGGCAGGAGAAAAAGGGCTCGGATGCGACCCCTCTGACCATCCCCTCGCCCCAGCAGCTCTCCAACCAGTTCTCGCAAATCTCCAAGCAACTGGAACCGAGTGTGGTCAACATCAACACCGAATCGACCATCAAGAACCCGCATCGTCGGCGCGGCGGAGGCAACCCCGAGCAGCCTGATGATCAGAATCCCTTTGACGACTTCTTTGATAAGTTCTTCGGTGGCCAGCAGGGCAACGGGCCCATTCGCGAGCATTCCCTGGGTTCTGGAGTCATTGTCGATCCTAAGGGCTACATCGTCACCAACCGCCACGTGGTCGAGAAAGCCGACCGCGTCCGGGTGAAACTCATGGACGATCCGCCGGGAGTGTTGCACGACGCCAAGGTGATCGGTTCCGACCAGGAAACCGATCTGGCCGTGATTAAGATCGAGTCCGACAAGCCGCTCCCCGTCGCCAAACTGGGCAACTCCGACAGTATGGAAGTGGGAGATTGGGTGCTCGCCGTGGGCAGTCCCTTTGGCTTGTCCGAGACGGTGACCGCAGGCATTGTTTCGGCGAAGGGCCGCAATATCGTGCCCAACCGGCAATTCCAATCGTTCATTCAGACCGATGCCGCCATCAATCCCGGCAACTCCGGAGGCCCGCTGGTCAACATGGCCGGCGAAGTGATCGGTATCAATACCGCGATTCTCACCGATACCAATGCTTACGCCGGTGTAGGCTTCGCCATGCCTTCGAATACGGTGGTGAACGTCTACAACCAGCTCATCGCTCCCGGACATCGCGTTTCTCGTGGCTCGATCGGCATCATGTTCAACGCCCAGGAAAATCCCGCAATCTCGCGGGTGTATGGCGCGGGCTACGGCGGTGTCACCGTTTCCGCCGTTACTGCGGGGAGTCCTGCCGAGCAGGCCGGAATCAAAGTGGGTGACACCATTGTCTCGGTCGATGGCAAGCCGGTAAAGAATGGCGATGAACTGGTTTCTGATATTGCCAGCCGCAAGCCCGGCAGCAAGGTTTCTCTGGGCTTCGTTCGCAACGGCAAGAAACAGGAAGCCACCGTCACGGTTGCCGATCGGGCAAAGTTGTTTGCCGCGCGCCTCGGCGACGATGAAGAGAACGGCGAGGAGGAAGCGCCCAAAGAGAGCAAGTTGGGGCTGACGGTGGGCGCCGTTACTTCTGAAATGGCCGACCGGTTCGACATTCCTGCGGGCAAGGGCGTGATCGTAAAGGATATCAAGCCGTCCTCGTTCGCAGACGACGTCGGTCTCACCCGTGGAGACGTCATCCTCGAGATCAACAAACAAGCAGTGAATTCCGAGGACGACTTTACCCGAATCTCTTCCTCCCTGAAGAGCCGCCAGGATGTTGTGTTCCTGGTACGCCAACGGGGCACCGGCCGCCAGGATGGCACCATCTTCCTGGCCGGTACACTTCCGTAACCTGTCTACAAACCATGGAGACTGGCGCTGCGAGCCCCGATCGGGGATCATTGCTCAGTGCCAGCTCTGGTTTGCGAGGGTAATTTTTGCGTTGGCTTGACTTTAGGGTGACAAGACTTTCGGCGGTTGCGTGTGTAGCGCTGCTTGCGGCAACGTTGTCGCCTGCCCAAGACAGCCAGCCCGCCAGCCAGCCCGCGACCAAGCAACCTGCCTCGCCCTCGGATGCCGCCACGAGTTCTCACCCGAAAGCTTCCAAGTCCACCAGCACTTCGGCAGGCTCGACCGCCAGGAAAGGTAAGAGATCGAGGAAATCCGCGTCTAACCGGCGTTCTCGTGGACAGCAGAAGATTGACTCGAAACGCACCCTGGAAATCCAGGAGGCCCTGATTCGCGAACACTACCTGACGGGGAAACCTACCGGCGTGTGGAATGACGCGACGCAACAGGCCATGCAACGATATCAGGCGGACAACAATTGGCAGTCCAAAACCACTCCCGATGCTCGCGCCCTCATCAAACTGGGACTGGGGCCAGATCACCAGCATCTGCTGAATCCGGAAAGCGCCATGACCAGCCAACCGCAGTCAGCACATAGCGTCTCGGGCTCAACACCCTCCGGCACAGCCGATTCCGGCAAGCAGCAAAGGTAGACCGTCAATTGGGTAATTATCCCCTCAAAGCAAGGAGGGATGTATTTGGGTCACCTTTACCTGATTATCTGTCCAGAGCAGGTCGTGTCCGTTGCACACTATGGCGGGCTTATTACCGAGTACGCGATCACGTGCATCGGTACTACTTGCTTCCCGTGCTGCGAAGAGTGTGTGCTGCCGTTCGCAGTTCTCTTGCCCACATCCGGCTTCAACTTCGTAGAGGTGGGGGATCGGTGAGTATTCAATCCCCGGATGCACATCGTCGGAACCCCGAAGGAACGAGCGCCCGTGTCGCAGGCATAGAAAGCTTGCAGGCCACATACCCGTGGGTCGATATCGTAGACCTTCGTATATACCTAGAAGGCTTTGAGGCGGGAGAAAGATGCGGCATGTTGCGATTCCCTGAGAATCCGCACATAAACGGACTTCAAAGCCATTCACAAACGAAGTCATATAGAAGATGCATACATTATACCGCTCAGAGCAAGCCAAGGTAGCATCGATAGTGAGGAACTACCGATGACGATGCAAATTTGCTTTTCCACTCCGGAAGGAGCATTACTGGCGAGCGATTTGAAGAACGTAAATTTAGGCGGGTTCCGCTTCGGAAGAATCACTCCCAAAATAGAGGTGCACAAAAGCGATAATTTCGCTCATTGCTCCGCTGGCGATGACTTTTGCAGAATCTTCACGGAAACTGTCCGCGAAAAGATTCAGAAAAACGCACTCCAATTTGTACGAGGTGAAGTCATCGACGCCCTCACGGAGTGCGTCTATATGGCGCGAAAGAAGGAGTCAACATATGTCAAGAAGCATTCTTCTCGAAGCGGGGGATTGGGGCCTAGGCGATCAATGCCGACGTGTGTCGGTGGAACTACTATGCTCGTATTCCGGGGGGAGGGGTCGGTTACGTTGTGGACCGTCGATACTTCAAAGGTCGTGCCGATAGTCATGCCGGTCCCAATGGGCGCATCGGCTTGGGGCGGAGACACGAACAATCCATCCATATTCTTCCCTCACTGGTACTTCAATAAAATCCCAAACAGCTTAGCCTCTATGGTTCCACTTGCTGTGCACACTGTGCTAATGGCAAAGAGCGATAATGTGGAAGGCATACAAGTGGGGGTTTTCACGAAAAATAGATTCGGAATGCTGACGAGCGAAGAATTGAAGCCTTACATTGAACTGTCTGAGCGCATAGAGTCCGACATCCTCAAGTCACTTCTGACGACATTTGATCTGGCAGGGGAAGCAAATAACCTGGATGCGGGGAGACCGTGAAGAAGAAACCCATTCCAGCCTCGACCCGTCTCTCCCCTTGCTCTCATGGGATAATCACCGTCAATTGCCTCGCCACCGATCTACGCGGATCGCGCGGATTCAGAAATGAAAGAACCAGAAAAAAGGGGTATCCGGGTTAATCCGCGGTGGCGAAGGTTTTTGACCTAACTCTTCATCACCGGATCGGGAAAATAGGGCAGCGGTTGCCCGCTGACAATCGCGCGCGGATTACCATCGACCAAGGCGCGCGCCACCTCTTCTCCGCAGATTTCCGCCGCCGCCTGCCGCGCCGTGGAAAGCACTGGAGGACGCCGCTGGGTGTCATGGGCGTCCGTAGCCAGCACGTGAACCGCGTCGCGTTTGAGCAGCCATTGCGCGGTATGCCACGCCGCCTCCCCCCAAAGTCCAGTCAACGCCGACCCGGTTACCTGGATCACGCAACCGAGTTCCACCCACTGCAGAATCCGCTGCGGCGTCCGTTGGATAATCGGATTGCGTTCCGGATGTGTAATCACCGGAGTGAGTCCCTTCTCCAGCAGTTTGCTGAAATGTTCTTCAATCTGAACCGGGACACTGTAATTGCTTAGTTCCGCCAGCAAGTAGCGGCTGCCTTCGATGGTATAGCGATCCGGAAACAGCATCACGTCCTGTAGATTCTCATACGAGAGGTGGAAGTCGCAGCCCAGGCTGAGGCGGGGAGTTGGGCCAACCCGTTGCCGGAGATAGTCGAGCGTCCGGGTCAGGAACTCGCGATCGTAAGGATAGCGGTCGTTGGCGTGCGGAGTGGCGACGATATGCTCGATGCCATCCGCCGCCGCTATGTGGCACATCTCCTCGGCCACGTCCCAGGACTTGGGGCCGTCGTCCACCTCGGCGAGGATGTGGCAGTGGATGTCGATCACGGTTGAGTTTTCTGACTGTGATGCGATTTAAGCAGATTTTGTGACAAACACCAAGTTCGTCGCCATGCGAGCGGCGATCAAGTTGAGGCGTGTTCAACTTGCAGCCCATGCATTCCAGCAGGTCGGTGAAGCGTGGGTTCGAGCGCAACCGATCAAGCCGCAGCGAGACTTTTGAGAACGATTCTGACTATTGGCTGTATGACCTGATGGAGGCCGCGGTTTTGAATGGCGCTATACGACCATTGGTCATGGACCTCAGGGGCGGGGCGATGGAACCAGCGGATACGAGGAAGAATAGAGTTGAATTCCAGCCTCGAATTGAGTACATTGCCATGACTTGAGGTCAAACATATGAGTGGGATCAGCAGCAGCGTTATCTCTCCGCCACGGTATCGAAACCTGCCTCCGCGGCCGCGCTCCGAAGACAAGCGAGCCAAGATTATCGACGCGGCCATGCGCCATTTTGCCGAGCAAGGCTATCACGCGGCACGGGTGGGCGATATCGCCGCGGGCTTGGGCATCGCCAAGGGCTCGATTTTCCAGCATTTCGGCAGCAAGGATGGATTGTTTTTCGAGGCCTACAAGAAAGCCGTGTGTTCGTTCTCTCCCTATCTGAACGTGCCCGCCGAAGTGCGGGAACGCGGTTTTTTCGGAGTGCTGTACTACTGGCTGGTGCGGACCGAGCATATGCTGCGCGAGGATTGGATTCCCTACCGCGTCTATCTGCTGGGGCAGTACGGAACGGACTTGGCCCTAAGGCGGGAAATCAACCGCTTCCTGATCGCCGAAGATCCCTACGGACGGGTGGACTTCGTGCGCTTTGGCCTCGAACGCGGCGATCTCCGCCGTGATCTGGATATTGAGATGGTGGTTTCCATTCTCGATTGGGTGGTTGAACGATTCCAGGATGCTCTGCTGATCGAGGAACTCGATCCCGGACTGTTTCGCCGCCAAGGCGATTCCGCGGAGAAGAAAGAGGCACGGATCGCTCAGTTCTTGGATGTGTTGAGAAGAGCAATCGGGAGAGAGAATCCTACCAAGGCGTCAGTCTAAGGGGCATGATCTTTTTGCCTGGCCATGATTCCACAAAAAACAGTGCACAGCATTCTCGCGACTTACGACGCAAACGCGCCGCTGGCGGAAGCTGCGACCATCCCCGCGCCCTGGTACGTGGATTCGCGAATTGCCGAACTCGAAGCCCGGGCGGTCTTCAGCAAAACCTGGCAGATGGTTGGACGGAAGGAGCAGGTAGCGGGGCCGGGGCAGTTCGTTACGGCGAATGTGACGGGGGAGCCGATCGTTGTGGTGCGCGGCACTGATGGCGTATTGCGGGGCTTCTACAACGTCTGCCGCCATCATGCGGCTGCGGTAGTTACCGAACCTTGCGGGCAGGCTTCGATTTTGCATTGCCCTTATCACGGCTGGAATTATGGGCTGGATGGTTCGCTGAAGGGGATGCCGGAGTTCGACGGGGTGATGAACTTCGAACGCCAACAGAATAGTCTGGTGCCGGTGAGAGCTGAGACCTGGGAAAAGTTCGTTTTCGTGAATCTCGATCCGGAGGCTGTGCCCCTGCGAGATTTTCTTGGCGGATTAGTGAAGCGAATTGCGCCGCTCAGCGTGAGCAGGCTGCATTACTTCGATAACCGCGTTTATGACATTCATTGCAACTGGAAGGTGTTTGTCGACAATTATCTCGACGGCGGATATCACGTTCCCCATCTGCACAAAGGTCTGAACTCGGTGCTCGATTACAAGCAATACACCATCGAAAACGAAGACCGATACTGTCTCCAGTCGAGTCCGATGGTGGCTTCGAGTGAAGACGCGTCGACCGGAGCAACCCGCAAAGGCGATCGTGCGTGGTATTTCTGGCAGTATCCCAATCTGATGATCAACTGCTATGAAGGCTACATGGATACGAATCTGGTGCTGCCTGTGGACGTCGATCACTGCCGCGTGATTTTTGACTTCTATTTTGCTGACGGAAGCGAGGCGCACCGCGAATACAACCAGCAGAGTGTTGCTGTCGGTGCTCGCGTTCAGGACGAAGACTTGGGAATCTGCGAGGCAGTCCAGCGTGGACTGAAGTCGCGCGCGTATGGCGCGGGCAGACTTTCAGTGCGGCGAGAGGCTGGTGAGCATCTGTTCCATCGGCTGCTGGCGGCGGATCTGAAGGCCGGACTGGGAGAAACGGCGGCAGCGGATTGAATCCCGAGAAACGAGACGTCGCAAGCAACGTCTCTACTGGTGGTTGCGCGGAATGGTTTCCTGCCAGGCATTCACTTCCCCATCAAGTCATCCATCAATAATTCCAGTACGAGAATCATGCGGTTGCGAAAGGATTTTCCAGTGACGGGCTCTGTGGGGTAAATAGCTCGGCGCCGCTTTCCGTGATGTGCATGTCGTCCTCCAGGCGAACGCCGAACTCGCCCCGAATGTAGATTCCTGGCTCATCACTGAAAGTCATGTTTGCCGCCATCGCGGTGGCGTTGCCTCGCACCAGGTAGGGCCACTCGTGGCCGTCCATGCCGATGCCGTGTCCCAGGCGATGAGTGAAGTATTTGTAATCCGGTCCATACCCGGCGTCGGTGATTACCTTTCGCGCCGCCGCGTCCACAGCCTGGCATTCCAGTCCTGGACGCGCCGTCTTCAACCCAGCCGTTTGCGCCTGATGCACGATGTCGAACACTTTTTTCATCTTGTCGGATGGTTTGCCTAAAACGAACGTACGGGTGATGTCAGATTGGTAGCCCTCCACTTCGCACCCATCGTCGACCATGATAATCGAACCCTCACGAATCACTTGCTGGGTTGTGGAACCGTGCGGGAAGGCGGAGTATTCGCCCACTTGGATGCTGGCTTCTCCGGGGAAACCCAACTGCTTATATGCCGTGGCAATCAGATCCTCAAACTGACTCTGCGTCATGCCTTCTCTCAGAGCGCGGTAGGCGGCCTCGTAGGCCGTGAGCGTAACTTTATTTGCCAACCGCATCAACTCGATTTCATGATTGCTCTTCACCATGCGACAACCAGCGGTCACCGGCGTGCCACTGACGATATTCACCTGCGGTGCGGACTTGGCGATTCCATTGCTGAAAAGGAAACGCACGGTTTCTTCCATGCCCAACGTCCCGGCGGAGATCCCGCGATCCCTTAAACCCTGCGCCAAGCGCTGATACGGATTGTCATCCTCTTGCCAGGTGCGCACATCCGCCGACTCACCCTCGGGAGCCTTCGGGACCTGCTCACAGGCGCGTCCTTCTTCGAAGGCCGGGCACACAAAGAATGCACTGCCTTTGGCGGGCAGCACCATCGCGAACAATCGCTCGCCGCCCCACCAGTGAATCCCGGTGAAGTAGTTGAGCGAAGTTCCTTCCATCAGCAGGAGTGCGTCGATGTGGTTGGCTTCCATCAGACGGCGTGCCTTCTCCTGACGCTCCCGCCGTTCCTCCAGCGTGATGGGTTCCGCTTGGTCCTTCATTGACTTCAAGCCGGCGATGGACGGCGGCAGAGGAGAGCGTGATTCTGCGGCATCGGCTCGCGCGAGCGAATTTGTCCCGAGGGCTGCGCTAGTCAACGTGCCCAGTTGCACAAAACGGCGTCGAGAAATCATTCAGCCTCCAAGAAATAGGAAGCGACATTATAGAGGCAGATCGGCAATTGCTAAGATCGATTGAATTCCGAACCTGACCTCAAGTCCAAAACAAAAAAGCGGGGAGCTTTTCCGCTCCCCGCTAACCGTTGCAGATTGTTACTGTTATTTCTTTCCCCCAAAAAGTCCCGGCAGCACTTCCGTACCTTGGATTCGAACCCCATCCAGACTTCCGGGGTTCAGTCCGAGAGCTTTGAGGACGGTCGGAGCAACCTGTGCCGTCTGCACTGGGGTAGTGAGAGTCTTGGGCGCAAAACTCGGATTCGATACAAGGATCATCACGTTGGTGTCGTCGTGCGAGAAACCGCCGTGTTCCGCCTGCTTCTTAGTGCTCCCTGAGTAAGTCACACCGACATTCGGAGCAACAGCGATGTCCGGGCTTCGCGGGTCGCCGTTGGGCGGGATGCCGGGCGGGTTAAACAGTTGGTTGATAGATTGCCCCCAGAAGATTTCGCCGATGCCGGCCACGTTATTCGATGTCGGGGATTGCGTTTCCAGTATCCCGACCTCGGTCGCCGCGTTGCAGGAAGACTTCAGCCACAAGAGCGAAACGTCGTCTTCTGTCGGGCCGATTTGCCCACCGCTGTTCGACTCGGAAGGCGGCAAGCAGTCGTCGATCAGCATGCTCGGCGAGGTCGTCACTGGACCGGACGTGGTAATCCCAACATAGCGTTGAGAATCGATAGGACTCTGACCGTGCTTGGCCGTGATGATGACGAGCGTCGAGTCGGACAAGCCCTGCTTTTGCAGCTCCGCAGTCCATTCTCCGATCGCCGCGTCAACAAACTGAATCTCCTGCAGCAAGAGGGCGCTTGGAGTGCCCGTTCCGTCCAGGTAACCGCCGCTGCCTACGTTGGCTTCGATCAACTTTTGCCCTACGCTCACGGTTTGGAAATTCATGCCGAAGATTGTGGGCACTTGGGTTTTCGTCTTGCGATTGTGGCTATAGCCATCGATTTCGTTGAGGATGGCGTTCACCTTGAGGGTGTCGTAGCACTGAATGTTTAGAAAGCTGTTGGTCCAGGCGCTAAGATCGGCGTTCGGGTCGGGAATGGGATCGCAGGCCAGCCCAAGCGGCGTCGTGACACCCTTCAGGGCAACCACCTCGGAATTGATTTCTGGTGCATAGAAATCGTCCAGGTTCGTGCCGTCACCGGGGCCGGAAACCGAGGAGTAGGCTGGGTGCTTGTCGGACCAGGCGGTGTAGCCGCCAGCGGCGTGAATCACGCCGAAAATTGTGTTCGTCCGGACGAAGTTCCAGGGGTACACCGGAAGGCAGTTGTTAAACGGATCGCGAGCCAGCCTGGCCGGATCAATCGAGGTGATGCCGCCGTCCCCGTTCTTGGTACTTATGCCGTCGATGCCGTTCAAGAATTTCTGGTTGATGTCGATGCCCTCTTCATACTCGGTCGTGGTGCCGTTAGCCCGGTTCGCGGTACAAGGTCCGCCCTTGAGGCCGTTGCCTGTAGTTTTAATTGGAGGAGCGAAGACCCGGTCGTAGGCGACATCGTAAAACACGCCCATGAGGCGCGGTGTGCCCCCGGTTACAATTGCCATCAAGCCGGGGAATGAATCGGAGGGCCGTGACGTGCTGGTATCCAGGTAGTTTACGGCAGTTGCGCCCAGTTTCGCCAGGTTCGAGCAGTAAGGTTGTCCGCCGTTTATTCCTTTGACTCCTTGCGAACAGTTCAGGTAGTCAACGGCATGCATGCCATCGATGCTGACCAGCAGAACATGCTGGAAGGGTGTGCTGGGGGACTTGGCTTGCGATGCGGCATTGAGCATTGGCGCGGACGACGCCAGCAGAAAAACTGCGGAGAAAGCCGTAGCTTTCCAGTTCGTAATTCTTGACATTGATTTCCTCCTAAGAGAGTTAGAGACTACTGTTGAGTTTGCACATGGAGGCCATCAGCTTAGCGAACACTTCGTAACAGACCGGTGACCGGAGTGTGAACAGTCTGTGAAAAGACTGCTACCGCTTCTGTCCTAGGATATTTGCATGGGGGCCAGCTTCCAATGCGCGGGTTGTGGCGAGTGCAACCGGACGACGGTGGATGAGTCGGCTGGCCGCCGCCAGTGCTATGTTGAGGACTGCCAGGTCTGTTGCAAACCGAATCTGCTTCGCATCGAATACAACTCGGGCGGGCGGGAATTTGTGATTACCGCGGAATTGGAATAGCGTGTTGCGTAGAGACAGCTGTTAGTCGGTCGCAGTTGCCGTCAGGAAAGGACAACGCAATGGGCATCAGCTACAGCGCACCAGGTCGGATGGTCGCCCACAGCATGGTCACCACGCAATTTGAGCTGGATGGATTTCGCGTGGTTCGCAGCCTGGGTGTGGTGCGCGGCATCGTGGTTCGCTCGCGCTCCACCTTCGGCACGATTGGAGCGGGACTTCAAACCATCCTGGGCGGCAATATAACGCTGCTGACCAATCTGTGCGAAAAGACTCGCGCCGAGGCCTTTGACCTGATGTTGCAGCACGCCGCCGAACTGGGCGGAAACGCGGTTGTCGGAGCTCGCTACGACGCCACGGAGATTATGCAAGGCGTCACCGAAGTGCTGGCGTACGGGACAGCGGTGGTTGTGGAGCCGATGAAATAGGCGGGCGAGTCGCCCGCCTCCACACGAAACTGTAGCTCAGTCCTTGTAGAGCCATCCCGCGACCAGCGTTGCCAGAATTGAGCCCACCCACATATCCAGCATCCAGCCTAGCGGGAACATGCGCTCCACGGGTGACCAGCAGGCTTGCGCGAAGTTCCCGGGGAAGCCCGCGGCGAATCCCACCAGGAATCCAATTTTCAGCGCAGTCCCGGGACCTGGGCCGAGAGTCTGCCGTGCCCAAGCGTATAAATGCGCCACGATGATGGCCAGCACAAACAGAATCACAATCCACTGGCCCAGAAAGAATGGGTAGCGCGGCTCCTTCAGAAACAGGCCGGCATTCTGCGCCGCCACATAGCGTGCGTTCCCAATGATGAGTCGTCCCGACAGGAAACTCCAAATCAACCAGACCACGCCTCCGGCTAAGCCTCCTAACCAAACCCGACTACGGTTCAAGCCCATGGACCACCTCCGGTGAGTCGATTCAAAAGGCAGATATGAAAAGGATGGCGGGAGTGTATCACCAAACCTTGCTTAGCCCAGTAGTTTTTCCAGCATCTTCTGCCGGTACTCGAAGGTTTGTTTCAGGCTGGGAGCGATAAAAAGCTTCTGAGCCACATGGCCTAGCATTCCGAAGCCGGCATCGTACGCAATCACATCGCGGACTATCGTCCCACTCACGCCGTTTCGCGTCTCCACCGAGAACTCATGGCGATGTTGGAATCGCTTGAACGGGCCTTTCTTCTGGATGTCGGCGAAGTGGTGGTTCCATTCGAACTCGGTAATCAACGCAATCCATTGCGCCCGGAAGGGAAGAAAAGCGATAGGACGAAAAAAGGTTACGATCTCCGAACCCACGCCTGCAAGCGAGTCGCGGTTCGCAACGGCCAGTTCGCCGGCGGAGACAAGTGGAGGCACAAGCCTCAGTGCGGCAAGTTCAGTGCTGGTCTCGGGAGGCATAATGCGAGGCAGGTTGTTGGGATTGGCAAAAAACAGGAAGACTTTCTCGATGGCAACCGGGACCCACTGTTCGAACTGAATGCGGCGGATCATTCTGAGCGGCTCGTGAAGTAGCCGGGGCAATCGCGGAAGATTTCCACAGGATTTCCTATTCCTAGAGAAAGCAAGGAAAAAGAATCAGAGAATAACGACGCGGGAACCTAGTCTCTAAGCCCAACCTATTGTGGTCATCTAATCAGTTAGCCACAACTTCTCGCGCTTTCTCGATCGAGGTTCATCCTTCACTTGCGACCTCTAACTTTGTTATTGACAACAAACAGTTTAGGCGTAGGATGTGGGTGAAAGTGGCATAAAGTGGTCGTAGCAGTAGAGGTCGTGGGCAAGACTGGAAATACTGAGAGGCGCCAGTGGTACTTGCAGCTGACACCCCCAAAAACAGCCCTAACCAACCGCAATCGACCAGCATTTTGAACGCTTTTACCTCCCTTGTAGCTGTGGCAGTCGTTGCTCACAGACTTCTTGCCCCGGTAAGGGGCAGAACACATGTTTCGCGGCAATCACCCAACCCGCGTCGACGAAAAGGGACGGCTCAAGGTCCCCTCGGAATTCAAGCGCGTAATCGACGAGAAGTATGGCACGCAATTCTACATCACCAGCCTGGATGGGAAGGTTGCTCAAGTGTATCCCTTCGAGGAATGGGAGCGGATCGAGCAGAAGTTGGCGGCGCTCTCGACTTTCAATCCTACGAAGAAGAAATTCTTGAGCCGGGTGAACTACTGGGGACAGGTGGTCGAGATGGACGGTCAGGGCAGGCTGCTGATGCCGCAACTGTTGCGCGATGCGGCGCAGATCAAGGGCGAAGTCGCAGTAACGGGGAATCTGACTCACCTGGTAGTTCGCAACCTCGAAGCGTATCGCAAGGAAATCGAGGAGCAAGAGTTCACGCCTGAGGATGAGAAGACGCTCGACGAATTGGGCATCTAGTGGCGGAGGGTTTACAAGACACTCCCGAGCGGGGTGGACGTGGCGTTCCGAAGGATGGCCATGTTCCGGTTCTTTTAAAAGAAGCGATCGACTTTTTAGCTATCAAGCGCGGCGGGACCTATATCGACGCCACGGTGGGCTTGGGCGGGCACAGTTACGAAATCGCAAAACGCCTCGGCGCACCGGGTCATTTGATTGGGCTCGATAAGGATCCCGCGGCGCTGGATATCGCGCGAAAGAAACTAACACAAGGTCCCTCGACTCCGCATTCCGATTCGCTGAGCGAATCGGAACGCTCCGCTCGGGATGACAGGGTAGAAGATTGGCCGGAGATTACTTTGCTGCATCGGTCTTTCGCAGATCTTGCGAACGACGAACGACGAGCGGCCTACGACGGAATTTTGGCAGACTTAGGCATGAGCAGTTTGCAGCTCAATGATGCCGCGCGAGGCTTTAGTTTTCAGGCGGAAGGACCGCTCGACATGCGAATGAATCCGCAAGCCGAGCTGACCGCCGAACAAGTGGTAAACCAGGTCGACGAGGTCACACTCGCTGATCTGATTTACGAATTCGGTGAGGAAAGGAGGTCGCGGAGAATCGCCAGAGCCATTGTCCGGTCGCGGCCGATCCGAACCACTGCACAGCTTGCAGATGTCGTATCAGCCGCGGCCCGGCCAATGAATCAGGCCGAAAGAAGGATTCATCCGGCGACCAGAACTTTCCAGGCAATCCGAATCTTCGTAAACGACGAACTGAAAGACCTGCGGGCGCTGCTCGCTGCGGCCCCGCAGGTGCTGAAACCGGGCGGACGGCTGGTGATCATCAGCTTCCACTCGCTGGAGGATCGCATCGTGAAAGATGCTCTGCGCGAAGGAGTGAAGCAAGGTCACTACGAGTTGCTGACCAAAAAGCCGGTAACCGCCGGAGAAGAAGAGATTGATCGCAATCCGCGGTCGCGCAGCGCGAAGTTGCGTGCAGCGGGAAGAGTTTAGAAATCTTTCAAATACTTGTCATTCCGAGCAAAGCGAGGAATCTGCAGTTTGCTCGCACGAACAAGAATGCAGATCCCTCGTTTCACTCGGGATGACAAGTTAGTTAGAGATTTTGGAAAACAGGTTCTTGGTGGTGGGTAGAAAAGGGGAAACGATGCATAGCGGAACTTTGATTGACCAACTAGTGGCAACGGTGGAGCGCAGCGAGAAGCGCGTCATGCAGGTAAGTTCGCCGGAAGAAAAACTCGCGGATTTCTACACCGTGGCTCAGTCGGAACTGGCGCAGTGCGAAGCGAATCTGGCTGGGGTAGCATAAATGGCCGCCGCAACCATCACCGCCGTTCCGATCGCCGGTCGTCATGCCCGGCGAAAGCCGTGCTGGACCGGCACGCCGGAAATCTACTTCGCCAAGCCGATTGACAATTCGCGGCTGGTAAAACTGGAAGACCCTCGGCGCAGCCGCGAAATGAGACAGTTCGGCGTCGCGCTAGGCTGCCTGTTCCTGCTGGTCATGACTTATACCTGGCAGCACTTCAAGGCCATCGAGTACGGCTACAAAATCGAGTTCATGAAGAATGAGCGCAATGGGCTTTCAGAGTTGAATCGAACCCTCCGGCTCGAAGAAGCGTCACTGCGCTCTCCGGATCGCATCGACAGGCTGGCACGGCAGTACGGAATGCAACCGCCCCAGGCCGGCCAGGTGATCCGCATGGATTCCGCTCCGCCTGACGCCAGCACACCGGTGATGGCGAGCGCTTCGGTCTCGGTAGTCTCCGTGCCGTAAGGTTGTGGAGGACGGGCGTCTCGCCCGTCCAACGAAGGGAAAAATTCGCCATGGATTTACGCGGATGAACACGGATTAGGCAAGAGATAAGAAAGAGAATCCGTGAACATGGGTGCAAATCCGTGGCCGCAGTTCTGGCGGCTTCCGAGCCGCCGTATTTGTCTAGAGGGCGCGATCCGTGGCTGGCAACACACCCCGCAACAGCACCAATATCCGGCTTTACTTGCTGGCCGCGATTCTCGTCTTATGGTGTGGCGGAATTTGCCTGCGTCTGGTCTACCTGCAAATCTTCCGATACGGTAGTTTTGAGAAACGTGCCATCCATGAGCGCGAGCGTACGGAAGAAGTCTCCGCCAGGCGCGGCATCATCTACGACCGGACCGGGCGCGAGCTGGCAATGTCGATCTCGGTTGATTCCGCCTTCGCGGTGCCCACGGAAATTCCCGACCTTGCCGGAACCATCTCGCTGATTTCGAAGATCACCAAAACCGATCCGCGCGAAACCCTGGCCAAGTGCAAGGCTGCCCGGACGTTCTGTTGGGTCGCGCGCAAGGCAGACGCGGAGATCGCCGATCGCATCCGGGCGCTGAATCTGCGCGGAATCTATTTCCAGAAAGAGTCCCGACGTTTTTATCCCAAGCGCGAGCTGGCGGCGCAGGTACTGGGATATGTGGGCATGGACGACGAAGGCTTGAGCGGGATTGAGCGCCAGTATGACGACAAACTGCGCGGCAGCCCGGGACGCATGCTTATCTCGGTCGACGCCCACCGTAAATGGTTCGGCAGCGTGGAGAAACAGCCGGAGCCGGGCGAGAACGTCGTCCTGACAATCGATCAGCAGATCCAATACATCGCCGAGCGCGAACTCGCCACCGCGATGGAGCAGACCCACGCCATCACCGGCACGGTTATCGTGCAGAATCCGCGCACCGGCGAAATCCTGGCGCTGGCCAACCAGCCCACCTTCAACCCGAACCTGACCCGCGAAATTACGCCGGAGCGGCTAAAGAACCATGCCGTCAGCGACGTCTATGAACCCGGCTCGACCTTTAAAGTCGTGACGATTTCTGCGGCGCTGGAAGAAAAGTTAACCCGTCCCGACGAAGTGTTCGATTGCCAGATGGGATCGATCGTGATCAACGGCATGCGCATTCGCGATAGCAGGCCGCACGGGCTGCTGCCAGTCTGGGGCATTCTGGCGGAGTCGAGCGACGTGGGGGCCATCAAGATCGCCCTCCGACTGGGCGAAGAACGGTTTTACAAATACATTCGAGCGTTTGGCTTTGGGCAGCAGACGGGAATTGAGTTGCCCGGCGAGACTCGCGGTTTGACCAAGCCGGTGAGCCGCTGGTCGAAAGTTTCGATTGGCGCGATCTCCATGGGCCAGGAGATCGGCATTTCGCCGCTACAGTTGGCATCATTGGTTTCGACAATTGCGAATGATGGCATCGCCGTGCCTCCCCGTATCGTCGCGGGTACGACCAATCCGCAACCCACCCCACAGACGGTTGCTTTTCATCCCGCCGATGGCCGGCGTGTTATTTCATCCATGACGGCAGCGCAGATGAAGCAGATGATGCAAAAAGTCGTGCTCGAAGGCACGGGGAAAAGAGCAATCCTCGAAGGATATTCTTCCGCCGGCAAGACCGGGACTGGACAAAAAGTGGACCCGGGCACACACGCGTATTCGAAGACCAAATACGTGGCTTCCTTCGCCGGATTTGCGCCCTTGAACAACCCCGCAATCGTGGTCGCGGTGATCCTCGATTCCGCCGTCGGCCTGCATCAGGGCGGACAAGTTTCAGCGCCGGTGTTCCAGCGGGTCGCACAACAGGTGCTGGAATACCTGCACACTCCGCATGATGTGGAGCTTCCCCGAAGTCGGCAGATGTTGCTGGCCTCGCGTCAAGTAAAAGCGCAGGAACTCGCGGAAGGCTCACCCGACCATTTGGGTGAGGCGCTGGATGTGGCGGAGGCTCCAACCGCCAGTGCAGTCCCGGCGCCAGCTCGTACTCTTGCTAACGCGATGCCGGGATCCAGTGGAGGCGTCATGGTTCCGGCCGCACTACGTCAGCCTGAAACAGTGGCCTCGTTGGCTACAGAATCAAAGCAATCTCCAACGGCGCCAAACTCGCAGTCGGCCGCGGTGGCCACTCCCGATCATCTTCCGTCCAGCGGCACGGTTGTGCTGGACGTGGAGCAAGGTGGAATTGTAGTACCGTCGTTCGCGGGCAAGAGCGTGCGCGGGGCGATCGAACTGGCCGAGGACAGCGGTCTGGACCTCGATGCAGAGGGCAGTGGACTGGCCCGAGAGCAGTCCCCGGCAGCCGGATCGCACGTCGCAACAGGGTCGCGAGTGACGGTGAAATTCAGCCGCTAGCAGTGCTCATGTAGCCATGGACGCCTCGTCCAGGCGGGAGAGTGCACCACCCCCTACGCTCACGACATTGAATTGGAGTAAGCTCACAATAGCATCCCATGAATTTCCTTCAGCTTCTGCACGGCGCGGAAGTCCTCGCCCAGAGCGGCGATCCGAGTGTTCGCGGGCTGGAATACGACTCGCGGCGGGTAAAGCCGGGCGATGCATTTATCGCCATGCGAGGCGAGGGCAGCGATGGAAACAAGTTCATCGACAAAGCCATCGCCGCCGGTGCGGTGGCAATCGTCAGCGACTCCGCGAGTGAGATGCCCCGAGAGGGAGTTGCCTGGGTGCAAGTGCCGCACGGACGCCGGGCCCTGGCTCGACTGAGCGCCAACTTCTACCGGCGTCCCGCTGAGCGGTTAGCAATCACGGGCATCACCGGCACGAACGGAAAAAGCACAACTGCATTCCTGCTGGAAGCAATTCTCTCCGCAGCCAGTCGCAAGAGCGCGCTGATCGGAACAATCGAATATCACGTGGCTGGAAAAGTCCTCCCTGCCCCACATACGACGCCGGAAGCGCTGGATCTGAACCGGATTTTAGCGGAAGCCCTAAGCAATGGCGCGACCGAAGCTGTCACAGAGGTTTCCTCCCATGCGCTGGCACAGCAACGCGTTTACGGGATTCCATTCGGCGTCGCAGTGTTCACCAATCTGACCCGAGACCACCTCGACTATCATCACACCATGGAGGAATACTTTGCGGCGAAGCGCGTACTGTTTGAAGGCTGCGGCACTGATCCGCCGCGCGTCGCTGTTCTCAATGCTGAGGACGAGTACGGTCAGAAACTGGCAAGGGTCAGCAAGAAGCGTGGCTCTGAAGTTTTGACCTACGGTTTGAAGAGCGGCGACCTGTACGCGGATAAAGTCGATATCACACCACGAGGTACGCGGTTTGACCTGGTCACGCCGGAAGAGGTCGTGCCCGTCTTTTCGCCACTGATTGGCAAAGTGAACGTGTACAACATCCTCGCTGCAGCAGGCGCAGCCTACGCACGCTCTTGCAAGCCAGAAGCGATTGCCAAAGGGATTGCTTCCCTGAACCGCGTACCGGGCCGTTTCGAGCGCGTGGATTGCAAGCAGCCGTTTACAGTGGTCGTGGATTACGCGCACACCGACGACGCTCTTCGCAACTTGACTTCGCTGGCGCGAGAGTTTGTCCTGCAAGCAAGACAGAAGGGGCGCGTAATCACCCTGTTTGGCTGCGGTGGGGATCGTGACCGGGCCAAGCGTCCGCTGATGGGGGAAGCCGCCGGTCGAGGCAGTGATTTTGTGGTGCTGACTTCAGACAATCCGCGCAGCGAGGATCCGTTGGCGATTATCAACGACGCTATGGTTGGCTTACAGCGCTCCGGCACAAAATGCAAAGTGGAGCCGGACCGGAAAATGGCAATCGCTTTGGCCATCCGCGAGGCCGGACCCGGCGACATTGTTTTGATTGCCGGCAAGGGACACGAGAAAGTTCAGGTCACGCGCCAGGGCTCCATTCCATTCGACGACGTGGAAGTGGCCCGCCATGTCTTGAGCGATACCGGCTACAACTGTGAATCCGCAAACGCCGCCGCCGCAAAGAACTCATGAAGCTCCCACTTTCTCGAGTCGCCGACTTTCTTTTCGCCACGGGTGAGTTCGAAAGCCACGCAGTGGCGCAAGGGTATTCGATCGACTCCCGCACCATTCAACCAGGCGAACTTTTTTTTGCGGTCCAGGGCGAACACATGGACGGCCATGACTTCGTGAGTCAAGCGCTGGAAAAAGGTGCAGCCGCTGCGGTCATCCGTAAAGACCAACTCGGTCGCTACACCGCTAAGACCCGGCTAATGACAGTGGACGACACTCTGGTTGCATTGCAGACCCTGGCCAGTGCGATTCGGCGTCTGTGGGGAAAGCCGCTGATCGGGGTGACCGGATCGACCGGGAAGACGACCACCAAAGATGCGGTTGCGCACGTGTTGTCGAGTCGCTTCCGGGTGCTGAAATCCGAAGGCAACTTCAATAATCACTTTGGCCTTCCTCTGATGCTGCTCAAGATTGAGCCGGAACACGACATCGCAGTGATCGAGATGGGAATGTCTCATGCGGGCGAGATTGCTGCCTTGGCGAAAATCGCGCAGCCTGAAATTGGCGTGGTGACGAACGTAGCGCCCGTGCACTTGGAGTTTTTTGAATCGGTGGCAGGAATCGCACGCGCGAAATACGAACTGATTGAAGCTCTGCCCGCGGGTGGAACCGCGGTGCTTAATGCGGATGACGAATACGTCTCGCAGTTTGGCCGCGATTTTAAGGGCAAGGTAGTTCAGTATGGTTTGCGGACGTCGGCGGACGTACGGGCGGAAAACATCCAGCCCCTGGGATGGGAAGGGTCCATGTTCGACGTAGTAGTGGGGAGTTGCCGCGAGAAGGCCGTCCTGCACCTGGTAGGCGTGCACAACATTTACAACGCACTGGCGGCGGTCGCGGTTGGACTGGAACGAGGGTTGAGCCCTTCAGAGGCCGTCGCCGCTCTGGCATTGCTCGTCCCGGCGGACAAGCGCGGACAGGTCGTCAAGCTGGGTAACATCACGATCATCAACGATTGCTACAATTGCAATCCAAAAGCACTTGAAGCCATGGTCGATGCCTTGGCAGCGATGGCTGCCAAACGCAGGATTGTCGTAGTGGGTGCGATGCTCGAACTCGGTCCGGCGGGCGAAGACCTTCACCGGCGCGCGGGCGAGTACATCGCAGCCAAGAAAATTGACTTGCTACTCGGAGTGCGAGGGCAAGCGCAGCAAATGGTTGAAGCCGCGCGCCAAGCCGGAATGCAGGCGGAGTTCGTTGCCACGCCGGAAGAAGCCGGAGAATGGCTGGCCCGCGAAACCCGCGACGGAGATGTGGTATTGCTGAAGGCATCCCGTGGGGTGAAACTGGAAAGAGCGCTGGAAAAATGGCAGTCAAAACAGTTGCACAGTCGCCCGTCGTTAGTCGCGAATGGTGCCGACGACGAACGACCAACGACTAACCACTAAATGGAGGCGGATTGCTTTATTGGCTGTTGTACGAGAAGCTGTTTCACTATTTCCCGCCATTTCGCATCTTCCGCTATCTGACCTTTCGGACCGCGTTCGCCAGCCTCACCGCGCTTTTCACGGGACTTATTGTTGGCCCTCTTGTCATCAATCGCCTCCGCGAATTTCAGATCGGGCAGTACATTCGCGAGGAAGGACCCAAAGCCCACCAGAAAAAAGCCGGAACTCCTACCATGGGCGGGTTATTGATTGCCATCTCCATCGTGATTCCGACTCTGCTGTGGGCTGACCTGACCAACCGATTTGTGTGGATTGCCATTCTTGCCACTTCCGCCTTTGCCGCGATCGGCTTCAGTGACGATTACATCAAAGTTGTGCATCGCAGGAACCTCGGCTTGACCGGTAAAGCCAAAATCGGTTTCCAGATTGCCGCTAGCATTCTCATCGCGGTCGCGCTGATCGTCATGCAGACGCGAGGCCTTTATTCGACCAAGTTGCTGGTGCCTTTCTTCAAACAATTCCGCCCAGACTTGGTGATCGGGACCCTGGAACACTCCCCTCATTTGTGGCCTTTGGCCTTTCTGCCATTTATCGGTTTTGTGGTGCTGGTGATCGTGGGGTCCAGCAATGCAGTGAACCTGACCGATGGGTTAGATGGCTTGGCCATCGGGTGCACCGTGATCGCCGCGGGGGCTTTGGCCGTTCTCACCTACGTCAGCGGCCATGCTACATTCGCTTCCTATCTCGAATTGGAGCGCATGCCGCAAGTCGGCGAATTGACCATTTTTTGCGGCGCCATGGTGGGCGCGGCTATCGGCTTCCTCTGGTACAACGCACATCCCGCGGAAGTATTCATGGGTGACGTAGGTTCACTCGCCCTCGGTGGCGCCATCGGCACAGTTGCGGTAATGATCAAGCAGGAACTACTGTTGCCCTTCATTGGCGGCGTGTTCGTGATCGAGGCGATATCGGTGATCTTGCAAGTGGCATCCTATAAACTTCGCAGGAAGCGTATCTTCAAGATGGCACCCATTCATCATCACTTTGAGTTGCTGGGCTGGTCGGAGTCGAAAATTATTGTGCGCTTCTGGATCGCGTCGCTGGTGTTCGCACTATTCGCTCTAACGACGTTGAAGTTAAGATAAGAATTCACCACGGAGACACGGAGACACAGAGGCACAGAGAAGAAGTGATGATTGCTGGTCGATTCGGAATGATCCGGTGTCTTCGGATGAGAGAGTCGAGTCAACAATAAAGAACTTGAATTGTCTTTCTCCGTGTCTCCGTGCCTCCGTGGTGAAATGGAACTGTGGACGTAAACAACAAACGCGTGCTGGTGGTCGGACTCGGCAAATCCGGTGTCGCCTCGGCGCTTTTTCTGAAGGCCAAGGGCGCGCGGGTCACGGTTTCTGACACCAAGCCCCAAGATCAGCTGAAAGACGAGATTCCGGTGCTGCTCGACCAGGGCATTACGGTCGAGACAGGCGGGCATGGGCAGCGCACTTTCGGGGGGCAGGATCTCATTGTCGTAAGCCCTGGGGTGCCCACGGACGCGCCGCCGCTGGTGCAAGCACGTGCTCTCGGCGAAAACGTTATTGGCGAAATCGAGTTGGCTGCCCAGTTTTTCCCCGGGCGCATAGTCGCCATCACTGGTTCCAACGGCAAGACCACCACCACGACTTTGGCGGGCGAAATCGTCATAGCGGCGGGACATCGCACGGTGGTCGGCGGCAACATCGGCACGCCCGCGATTTCTCTGGTCGAAGGGGCGACGGCTGATACCATCGCCGTCCTGGAGGTCTCAAGCTTCCAACTGGAAACCATTCAGACATTTCATCCGCGGATCGCCGTAGTTCTCAATGTCACTCCCGACCATCTCGACCGGCATCGCACCCTTACCGCTTACACCGACGCCAAGGCACGCATCTTCGAAAATCAGCAGGCGGAAGACTTTGCCGTTCTTAACGCCGACGATCTGACCTGCGTTGAGCTCGCAGCTCGCACCCGGGCACAAGTCTTCTGGTTCAGCAGAACGAGAGAAGTGAAGCAAGGGGCGTTTGTCCACGACGGCCGCATCTTCTTCCGCGATCACAGTGGTCAGAAAGAGATCATGCTGGTCTCCGAGATCCCATTGAGGGGTGGGCATAACGTGGAAAATGTTCTGGCCGCGGTCTGCGTCGGCACCCTCCTGCGCTGCGAGCCTGACCGGACTCGCAAAGCGGTACGCGACTTCAGAGCGGTCGAGCACCGCCTGGAACATATAGCTACCATTCGCGGAGTGGACTATTACAACGATTCCAAGGCCACCAACGTCGATGCCACCATCAAAGCGCTAGAATCTTTTCCGGCAAACATCCACCTCATTCTCGGTGGCAAGGACAAAGGCAGCGACTACACCGTCTTGAACGATCTGCTCCGGCAGCGGGTGAAACGTGTTTACACCATCGGGGCAGCCGCCGCAAAGATCGAATCACAAATCGTTTCTTCAAAAAGCGGGGGCCCCGAAATCGATCACGCCGAAACCCTGGCAGCGGCAGTCCAGCGCGCGGCCGAGGCTGCCAAGCCTGGGGATACCGTTTTGCTCGCTCCTGCCTGCGCCAGCTTCGACCAGTTCCGAAACTACGAGCATCGCGGCAAGGTCTTCAAGGAAGCAGTAAATACGTTGGCCGACCAGGCGAACCAAAAGAGTTAAATCGCTCTGCAAGATCATCCACGAAAAGCCTTCTTGTCTCCTTGTCTTCGTGGTGAAATGAAATCCTCTCCATGGCGAAGCGTGTTAGCGTTGACAGCTGGATGTTCACCGTAACCCTGCTATTGATCTTCATCGGGCTGGTGATGGTTTTCAGCGCCTCCGCCGTCATGGCGAAGGAGCGCTACGGTTCTGGTTACTTTTTCCTTCTGCGGCAATTAGGCTGGGCGACCGGTGGAATTCTAGCCATGGTGTTGGCGATGAAAATCGATTACCGCCGGTATAAGCATCCGGCGGTGGTTTTCTCCCTGCTCGGCCTGACCACCTTGATGCTGATCTCGGTCTTCTTCCTCGATCGCGCCCACCATACGCATCGTTGGATTCACTGGGGACCGCTCTCCCTACAGCCATCCGAAATGGCCAAGCCGGCGCTCATTCTGTTTCTGGCATTTTTCCTGGAAACCCGTACGAACTCCATGAAGGATTGGCGCAACACGGTTCTGCCCGCCGCTGTGCCAACCTTGATCTTTATTGCCCTAATCGTCTTTCAACCCGACCTAGGCACTGCCATAGCCTGCGCCGCAATTACAGGCTGCGTGTTGTTTGTGGCAGGCCTCGATTTGCGCGTACTCGCGTATGCATTTGTAGCGTCGCTGTTGCCGCTGTATTTCCTGATTTTCCACGTGGCTTATCGCCGCGACCGCATCCTTGCTTTCCTTGATCCCTACTCCGATCCGCAGGGCCGCGGCTTTCACATCATTCAATCGCTGATCGCGGTGAGCACCGGCGGCATTACCGGCGTCGGTCTGATGGAGGGCAAGCAAAAACTTTTCTATCTGCCCGAGCCCCATACTGACTTTATTTTCGCCGTGACTGCCGAGGAACTGGGTTTGGTGGGCGCCCTGGTGATCGTACTGCTGTTCGCGATCTTCCTCTGGCGAGGCATTCGCACTGCGCTGCGAACGCAAGATGTGTTCGGGCGCTTCCTGGCAGTCGGAATCACCAGCATGATTGTGGTGCAAGCCTTCATCAACATCAGCGTGGTGCTCGGAATGATGCCCACCAAAGGCATCCCGCTGCCCCTAGTTTCCTACGGCGGCTCTTCTTTGTTGGTAACCTTGGCGTGCATCGGCGTGTTGCTGAACATATCAAAGCAAGCCGAGTAGCTCGTGTAGAGCGGACACTCCTGCCCGCTGAATGTTGACCTTAAATGAATCACGTGGGGACAGCCGCCCCGGCTGTCCCGCCGAGCGAAGCTCGGCCAGAGGTCGCCAGACACCATGCAGCTAAAGCGTTAACTTCTCGCGCCTTTCAAACTGCCATTCCGGTTTATAGTCACTTGATGCGGGCCATTCTAGCGGGAGGCGGGACCGGCGGACATGTGATCCCCGCACTCGCCATCGCTCAGCAACTGCAGAAAGATTATGCCGCCGAGGTGCTCTTCATTGGCACCGCTCGCGGAATCGAGAACCGATTAGTCCCCGCCGCTGGTTTCGCTCTGCGGTTCGTCCAGGTCGGTGCCCTCAAAAATGTCAGCCTGGCAACGCGGCTGAAAACATTCTTCGATTTGCCGCGAGCCGTATGGGATTCCGGCCGCATTCTCTCCGAGTTTCGGCCCGACATTGTGATCGGTGTCGGCGGGTACGCCTCCGGCCCGGCGATGCTGGCTGCGGCGCTGCGCAAAGTTCCGATGCTCGTATTTGAGCCGAATTTCGTGCCCGGATTTGCCAATCGCCTGGTAGCACCGCTGGTTTCGGGAGCCGCAGTGCACTTCGCTGAAACGGGACGCTACTTCCGCCGCTGCGAAGTGACCGGAGTGCCAGTGCGCGAAGCCTTTTTCCAGATCGCCAAGCATAATCCCGTAACTGCGAAGCCGACCCTGCTCGTCTTCGGAGGAAGCCAGGGCGCGCACGCGATCAACCTGGTTGTCATGGATTCGGCTGCCGCGCTGCGCCAGCGCGTTCCCGGAATTCATATCGTCCATCAAACCGGCGAACGTGACTATAATGACGCTCAAGCGGCGTACGCGAATCTGGGCAACTCTGTTGAAGTCTATCGTTTTATCGACGATATGCCGGGTTTATTTGCCCGGGCTGATTTGCTCATTTGCCGCTCTGGGGCAAGCACCGTGGCCGAAGTAACGGCGGCAGGGAAGCCCGCGGTTTTTGTGCCTTTCCCGCGGGCTGCCGACGATCATCAAAAGCGCAATGCAGAAGCACTGGAGCGGGCGGGCGCGGCGGTGATGCTAGAGGAGCCGAAGCTGAATCGCGAAAGCCTGGTAGAGGCGGTCGGTTCGCTGTTCAGCAATCCATCGCGCCTTGAAAGGATGGGCGACGCGGCTCGCAAGCTTTCGCATCCAAATGCCGCACGTGACATAGCGGCCATGGCAGCCCGGCTGGCAGCAATGAAGAACTAGCCACAGATCTTCACGGATTAGTCTTCTGTTAGATCCGCGTCTATCCGTGCAGATCCGTGGCGAAGAAGTTGACCTAAATGTTCGCCAAAATCCAACGCATACATTTTGTCGGAATCGGCGGCATCGGTATGAGCGGTATTGCCGAAGTCCTGTTGAACCTCGGCTATAAGGTTTCCGGCTCCGACCTAAAGAGTTCCACCGTCACCGAGCGCCTGGCCAGCCTCGGCGCTGCAATTTTTGAGGGACACCGCGGCGAGAACATCGTCGGCGCCGAAGTGGTCGTGGCCAGTTCAGCCATCGCGGCCGACAATCCAGAAATCTCCCAGGCTCACGCCCTCCACATTCCCGTCATCCAGCGTGCCGAGATGCTGGCCGAACTGATGCGCCTGAAGTACGGCATCGCCATTGCCGGGATGCACGGTAAGACCACTACCACTTCCATGGTCGCGGCCGTATTAGCTGGCGGCGATCTCGATCCGACGGTGGTCGTAGGTGGCCGTGTCGACGCCATGGGGTCGAACGCCCGGTTGGGTAAATCGCAGTACCTGGTTGCCGAGGCCGACGAGAGCGACCGTTCGTTTCTCAAACTCTCGCCCATTCTCGCCGTCGTCACCAACATTGATCGCGAACACATGGACTGCTATCGCAACATTCGCAATGTGAAGCGGGCTTTTCTGGATTTTATGGATCGTGTCCCTTTCTACGGCATGGTGGTCGTCTGCAACGATGATCCCCTATTGCGCCGCATGCTTCCCCAGATTCAGCGCCGGACGGTCACTTATGGCACGCGTCGCGGTTCCGACTTTCACATTAAGCCAGGCAAGTCCGTGCTCAGCCCCGGGGAATACCGCCCGATCAGCTGTTTCCACGTAAGCTTTCAGCAAAAACCCTTGGGCGAGTTCCGTTTGCACGTGCCTGGCGTGCACAACGTGCTGAACGCCACGGCGGCGATTGCCGTAGGCATCGGCCTCGACATCGACGTGGAACAGATCCGCTCGGCGCTAGAAAACTTCAGTGGCGTGGATCGTCGTTTCCAGTTGCGCGGCACGGCCGCCGGGATAAGCGTGATTGATGATTACGGGCACCACCCTACCGAAGTCCGTGCCACACTGGCTGCCGCCCGGCAGTGCGGATTTCGCAGGATCCACGTCGTCTTCCAGCCGCACCGTTACACCCGCACGCAGTTGCTCATGGACGAGTTTGCCCATGCGTTTCACGATGCCGATACTCTGTTCATCCTCGACATCTATGCCGCCAGCGAACCGCCGATCGAGGGAATCAGCGGAGAAGCCTTAGCTCGCCACATTCGAGACGAAGGTGAACGGGAAGCCCACTACGCGGCCTCTTTTGCCGAAGCGGCAGAAGAGATCGTCGCTGGAGCCCAGGAAGGAGACATGATCCTAACCCTCGGCGCAGGCAGTGTCTCGCAACTCGGTCCAATGATTCTGGAAAAGCTTCAAGCCAAACAGGAGACGATCACCGGCACACCAACGTCCCTGGTTACGACGTCTCCGAAATAAGACTCTGGCAACCCGGCTATCCCTGAAAAATGCCAAGTGTGGGAAACGGGAATGCATACGTCCCTCGGTGCTGTTCCGATTTCCGAACAACCCAACGAAAGCTACCGTTTGTAGCTCGCGGAATGTGAAAATGGAATCTGCCCTTATGGATCAGCAACCCGAACGCACGACAAACCTCCGTCGTTTTCAAAGATATGAGCTCGAAACCGAACTCAGAGCAGCGATGCTCGGAGTGCAACACCGCGAGATGCGCGGGCGCTCTTTGAATATCAACGAGGGCGGGATCGCAGGGATATTTGTCGCTGGATGGGAAGTCGGCACCTCTGTCGCCCTGCAATTCTCAGTCCCGATTGCCACCAGCCCGGTTAGAGTAAAGGGCGTCGTGCGGAACTGCACCGGGTACCGCTACGGTTTTGAGTTCTCGGATTTGACCGCCGAAGAACGCGAGACCATCAAGCGAACCTGCAGGACCCTCGACCTGCTGCAATAACTTGATTGGCGCGGGTGTCCCCGGCCGTGCGTTCGCGAAGAAAAAAGCCGCCAGTTCTGGCTGGCGGCTGAAAGCATTAGTTTTCGGTTAGAACAATGGAACTCTGCTGACCGCTGCAGTTCTTTGCTGGATCGTAGACCGCCGACCCGTCCCGCTTGCCTTGCGAGGCGCGGAACATCAGCGTCCCGCCTTTGACCTTCTCCGGCAATCCTTTGAATTGCGTCTTGCCATCGACGTTGGTGGCAGCCTCGAGATCGAGCTTGCGGACGCCCGCAAACCCGTAAGCAATGTGGACTCGGATGCGCGCGTCGTAAACTGGCGCGCCTTTGGCATCGGTAACGGTGAAGGCGATCGAACAAGGGCCGGCTTCTCCGTCCATCACTGGAACCTGGTGCGGATCCGGAAGTTGCTGGGCGTGTAAGACTAAGAGAGCGCCGGCAAGAAGGAAGATTGCCGCAGTGACGAGTCTGCAGAATTGAACGAGTACGCTCACAGATCCACCTCACCTCGATTACAGCACAGGGGACCCAAGGATGCGCGGGCGCGATCAAAAACAAAAGCCGCCAGCTTTTGGCTGACGGCTGTAGAGACGTAGCTAGCTACGTCTCTACCTGGATGCCTAATTCTCGTACAGCAGCACGCCTTCGGTCGTCTTTTCCGAGTCTACCGGACGGTAGAACAGCTTATTGTCCCCGAGGAAGACCTCGATGAACGCCGGCCGCGTAGCAATCGTGCCCTGGATCAATGCCTCCGAGAGCGGGTCCTCGATATATTTCTGCAGAGCTCTGCGCAGCGGACGCGCGCCGTAGCTGCGGTCCACCAGCGTTTGGTTGAGAATCCACTTCTTGGCTTCGTCGGTCACCGTGACTGTGATCGCTTTCTGCGCCAGGTTCTGGTTCAGTTGGCTGACCATGAGTTCCAGGATCTGGATCAGATCGGTTTCGCTCAAAGCACTGAACAGGATGATTTCGTCCAGGCGGTTGAGGAACTCAGGGTTGAACGTGCGCTTCACTTCGTTCTTCACCAGATCTTCGACCTTTTCCGAGATCATGTCTTCCTTGCTCGACTGGAAGCCCAGACCCTCGCGACGCTGCAAATGCCGCGCTCCGATGTTCGAGGTCATAATCAGGATGGTGTTCTTGAAGTCCACCGTGTTGCCCAAGCCGTCGGTGAGTTGGCCGTCTTCAAACACCTGCAACAGAATGTTGAAAACATCCGGATGCGCTTTTTCGATTTCGTCCAACAAGACGACGGAGTAAGGCGCCCGCTTCACCCGCTCCGTGAGTTGCCCGCCCTCTTCGTAACCCACATATCCCGGAGGCGAGCCGATCAGCTTCGACACCGAATGTTTCTCCATGAATTCGGACATATCAAAGCGGACCAGGGCTTTCTCGGTGCCGAACATGAATTGAGCCAGGGTGCGGGCGACTTCGGTTTTGCCGACGCCCGTGGGACCGAGGAACAGGAACGACCCGATGGGGCGGTTCGGATTCTTCAATCCGGCGCGGCTGCGGCGAATGGCGCGGGCCAGAGCGCTGATGGCTTTGTCCTGCGAAATAATGCGCTTGTGCAGCTCTTCCTCGATGCGCAGCAGCTTCTGAGTTTCTTCTTCCTTGATCGAGGTTACGGGGACTCCGGTCCAGCGGGAGACCACGTCTTCGATGTCTTCGCGGCCGACTACGCCGGTCGAAGATTCGTCCAAATGATATTTTTCGCGAAGAGCGCGCAGGTTCTCGCGCTCTTTGCGTTCCTCGTCAGAATAGAAACGGGCCTTCTCGAACTCGTGGTTCGCGATGGCGTTTTCCATCCGGTGAACGATGAACTTGATGCGCTTCTGCACCTCGGTGAGTTCCTCGGGCAGCGAGGTCTGGCGCAGTTTTACGCGGGCGCCAGCTTCGTCGACCAAGTCGATCGCCTTGTCGGGCAGGAAGCGGTCGGGAATATAACGGTTCGAGTGCGATACCGCGAAGTTGATGGCGTCGTCGGTGTAGGTGACGGCGTGAAACTTCTCGTACCGGTCTTTGATCCCAAACAGAATCTTGGTGGCGTCGACTTCATTCGGCGGTGGAACTTTCACTGCCTGGAATCGGCGTTCGAGCGAGCGGTCTTTTTCGATGGACTTGCGATACTCGCCCGGTGTGGTGGCACCGATGCACTGGATTTCTCCGCGTGACAACGCGGGCTTCAGGATGTTGGCTGCATCGAGCGAGCCCTCAGCCGAGCCTGCGCCGACCAGGGTATGCAATTCATCAATGAAGATGATCGAGTTCTGAGACTCCATCAATTCTTTCATGATGGTCTTGAGACGCTCTTCAAACTGGCCACGATACTTGGTGCCGGCGACAATCAGTGAAAGATCCAATGCCAGAATGCGTTTGTCCGCAAGGAATGACGGAACCTCGCCATCGGCAATGCGCTGCGCCAGGCCTTCGACTATGGCGGTCTTGCCCACACCGGGTTCGCCGATCAATACGGGATTGTTCTTGGTGCGACGGCAGAGAATTTGAACCACGCGTTCCAGTTCGCCGTCGCGCCCGACGAGAGGGTCAAGCTGAGAATCCATCGCAGCCTGAGTCAGGTCGCGCGAAAACTCGCTCAGCAGGGAAGATTCACGCTGCCGCTGGGGTTGAGCTTTTTCCTGGCTGGTGCGAGCTAATTCCTCTCGTATGGTCGAGAGTCTCAGGCCGCGCTCGTGCAGAATCTCGGCGGCAAAGCACTTTTCTTCTCGCAGCAAGCCCAAGAGCAAATGCTCGGTGCCAATGTGCTTGTGGGAAAGGCGTTCCGCCTCTTCCGCGGCATAAGCGAGCACGCGCTTGCATTCGTTGCTTAGAGGCAGGTCCACGGAAGTGGAAACCTTTTCGCGGATGGTGGTGTGTCCCTCGATCTGTTTACGAATGGACTCGACCGAAGCGTGCGAACGCAGAAAGCGATTAGTCAGGGCTTTATCTTCGCGCAGAAGTCCCAGCAGAAGATGTTCCGTCTCAATATAAGGAGACCCGAACTGGCTGGCTTCATAGCGCGCAAAAAAGATAACGCGCCTCGCCTTCTCCGTATAACGTTCAAACATATAGCCCTTTCCCCTGAGCTCTCGGGGAGCCTCCTGGGTCAACCTGGCGGCCCGGCTCCTCGGATCTCCCTGACCCTAAGTTAATGGTGCAATCAAAGTGCCAACCGCTACACTCTTTATATCGCGGATTTGACTCGCAGTATTCAGTTACCAAAGACACCTTACTTGTCGTTTCTCCGCAAGTGGTTGCAACTTCTTGCCAAGTTGCCCGACTGGCGGCGCGTTTTGACTAGCCCTCTGTATTCCGACACGTTGCGGGAGAAAAGTCAATTCCCGTGATGTGCTAGACGGGTAGCGTTTCCGGTGCCACCTCCTCAATCTTCCCCTGCTGTAACCGCAACACGCGTTGGCAGCGACGGGCAAACGCGAAGTTGTGGGTGGCGATGAGGGAAGTCAGTTGATAGTCGCGATGCAACCTGGCGATCAGCTCGAAAACTGAATCCGCCGTACGGCTATCGAGGTCTCCCGTCGGCTCATCCGCCAGCAAGAGCTTGGGCTGAGTAATCAGTGCCCTAGCCAATGCCACGCGCTGTTGCTCACCCCCTGAAAGCTCTCCCGAACGATGATGCGAGCGCTGGTCCAATCCGACCTCACCAAGCCATCGCGAAGCCTCTGCTTGCGTTTCCTGCCAGGCGCGATCCCGAAGCAGCAGCGGCATGGCCACATTCTCCAGCGCCGTAAACTCCGGCAGCAGGTAGTGAAACTGCCAGACAAAGCCGACCTCGCGGTTGCGAAACTCGGCTGCAGCGTTCTCCGAAAGCGAACTCAATTGCAAGTTCGCGAAGTATACGTCACCTGCGGAAGCCCGATCAAGAGCGCCAACGATGTGCAGCAAGGTACTCTTTCCCGCACCCGATTCCCCGACGATGGCTAGCATCTCGCCCTTGGCCACCTGAAACGACAAATTTTCAAAGAGCACCAAATCCGACTTGCCGGATTGGAAGACTTTCTTAAGCCCCTCGATCCTTAATATGGGCTTCTCTATTAGATGCACCCGCCATGCTCCTCGTCTCATGAATCCAGGGTGCCGAGCTACCATCTACTCCGCTCACCCTAGTCGACTCACTGCGGCAGCTTGCCATTCCCATTAAAACACGGGTACGGCGGAAACGTTTCTGCCCACGTTTCGGGAGCATCTCCAACCAACTGTACTTCAGAAATCACAGGTCTGGATGTGATCTCGATCACTGGTGTGCGCATCCAGAGAATGGGTCCCAAAAGTCATGTTCTCGGGATCGATGATGGCAGGATGACAGAAGGGGTCACGGCGGATGTCACAAGAGGGTCAAAACCGGGTCAAGAGATTTGTCGTCACCTGCAGATCGCTGTGCGCAAGCCAGTGTCCCAAGGTCATTCGTAGCGCAAGGCCTCGGCGGGAAGAATCCGCGCTGCCGACCAGGACGGATACACAGTTGCGATCAGCGAGATGCCAATCGCCACGAGCGCCACCAGCACACCGTCCATGGCCCGCGGCGCGAAGGGCACGTAATCAATGGAGTAGACCTCGGGGGCCAGAGACAGCAGGTGGTAGTGCCCGCCCGCCCAAGAAAGCGCGTAGCCGAGGACCAGGCCAATGGCGGTTCCGACCACCCCAATCAGCACACCTTGGGCAATGAAGATGCGGCGAACCTGCGACTTGCGCGTTCCCATGGAAATGAGCACGGCGATGTCGCGAGTCTTTTCCATGACCATCATGGTCAGCGAGATCAGAATGTTGAGCGCGGCCACGAAGACAATCAAGCCGATAGTGATAAACGTGACCAGACGTTCCAACCGCAGAGCACGAAACAGCGCCTTGTTCTGTTCCATCCAGTTCGTAGTCATGAAACCCTTGCCAGCGGTCTGTTCCAGTTGCCTGGAGATTTGATCGGCTCCGTAGATGTCGTCCACTTTAAACTGGATCACCGAAACCAGATCACCGAGGCCGAATAGCTGCTGCGCGTCGCTGAGACGAGTGAACGCCCAAGAACTGTCATAGTCATAGAAACCGGAGTTGAAGATTCCCACGACGCGGAAACGGTTGTACTTGGGCACCATGCCAAACGGAGTGAGCTCACCTTGCGGGCTGGTCACGAGCACGATGGAGCCAACAGTAGCCGCCAACTCGTCGGCCATATCTTTGCCGAGAATAATCGGCGGCATGGCCGCGACCCGGTTCTCTACGCTCTGAAGGTCCGTGGGAGATTGGTTCGCCTGTGTGGCGCGGGCGCCCTCGCCCGCGTTGGTAGCGGCAAAGTCGGGCGTGCCGCCCTGACCGGGTCGAAGACCCGGTCCCACACGATCTGTGCTTTCTTCCAGTGCGTCGGCCGAACCAAGCTTTACTGTACTCAACAGATCGCTGACCTTTCTTTCTTCGGCGGGGATCATGCCCTTCAATACGGCGCCGCGAGCCCGTGGGCCGCGAGAGATCAGAACCTGCTCGTAGATCGCCGGGGCTGTGGCAACAATATGCGGCTCTTTCGACAGACGATCCATGAGCGGATGCCAGTCTTTGATTCCGTCGCTCTGGATGCGGAGCAGATTGATGTGGGACGTCGAGCCGAGGAGGCGGTCCTGGAGATCCTGGCGAAATCCGTTGTTGATGGCGAGCGCGACGACCAGGGAGGCGACCCCGGCGGCGACTCCGGCGATGGAAATGCCGGTGATGACGCCGATGACGGCCTGGCGCCTCTTAGCACGCAAATACCGGGATGCCACAAAAAGTTCAAATCTCATCAGAGCCATTAGGCGTCAGCCCAATGGAATTATAGATGGACCATCGAGGACGGGCCTCTGGCCCGTCCGGCCGGGCGGGGACGCCCGGCCTCCATCAGGCTAGCTGGGCATTTCGTGCGGAATGATGGGCCGGACCTCGATCGAACCCCAACGTGCCGAGGGGATTCGCGCGGCCAGCGACAGGGCTTCTTCGTAGTCTTTGGCTTCGACGAGGTAATAGCCGCCAAGCTGTTCTTTGGTTTCGGCGAACGGGCCATCGGTGACCGAGCGCTTTTTGTCGCGCACCCGCACGGTTTTGGCCTTGGAAATACGGTCCAGTTCGTTGCCGCCTCGCATGTGGCCACTGCCCGCGATGCTCTTGGAGAACTCCATGTACTCCTGTTCGATTTTGTTCTGTTCCGCCGGGCTCATCTTGTTGAAGTGGTTTTCGTTTCCGTAAATAAGCAGCAGATATTGCATCTTGGTCAGGCCTCCTCGCCTGTACTACTGGTTAGTCGAACGGGACGTTTCATTATCGACAAAGCCCCGAACAAATATTTTCGGCGATGCGGGTGAGTCGCGAACTTCCGGCCTAAACTCTGGGCAGCACTGCCGGTACTCTTTCTCGATAGGCTCGATATTCTTTTCCAAATCGTTGCTCGAGTTCCGCGTCTTCCAATCGAATCATGATCGTGCCCGTGATCATCGCGAACACAGTTAGTGCATAGCAGACTGCCAGCCCAGTACCCAGGGTCCACGCCAGCATCTGGCAGAGATGCGCGAGATAGACCGGATGTCGAACCCGGCCGCGGATTCCTGACGTAACCAACTGCTGTTCGCGATGGTTGGGCAGAATCTCGGGAAGGCCGCTCAGTTGGGCGGTGCTGAAGTGCTTTCCGGATTGCGAGTAGATCCAGAGGCCGATCGAGAATAGAAGGATGGCGGGAATCCACGTCCAGGGCGTGGTGTAGAGCGCGGCATGTCGCCATCGTAGCGTGAGCAGTCCGAGAACAATCCACATCGCAATCCACACGGGCAGCAGAACGAAGTATGGAGAGCGTTTTCGCGAGCGCCAGTAGTCGGCGCGCGGGTGGATCAGCAGCCAGAAGCTGGGAATGGTCGAGTAAACTACGCAGGCGATCCAGCCGCATAAATTGAGCCCTTGGGTCATGGGGTGGTTTGAGCCATTGTCTCATTCTCAATTGCGCAGTCCGTTCGCGGACAGCGAGACGCCCGTCCTTCACAGGCTGGTTTGTGGCACAGTAGGGAGCGATGGCTGAAACCAGGGATCCCAGGCTCGCGGGTGGCATTGCGTTTAGCTATCCGGATTTTGCCGTTTACGAGGCGGCACGATTCCTCATCGAGGTTTCCCTAGAGATGCAGTCGGTTGCCGTGGGATGGCAAGTCTACGAAATCACGAAGCGTCCGCTGGACCTGGGGCTGGTGGGTCTGGCGCAATTTCTTCCAGGAATTCTGTTGTTTCTGGTCACTGGGCATGTGGCTGATCGCTTCGATCGTCGCCAGCTGCTGATGTTATGTTATTGCGGGTTCGCCGTGTGCTCGGGCCTGTTGTGGGAGATCGCGTTGCGAGGCGCGCATCGAGGGCATCCGCACGTCTACCCGATCTATGCGGTGTTGGTCCTGGTGGGCGCGGCAAACGCGCTCAGCGGGCCGGTGAGCCGGGCGCTGCTGCCGCAGTTGGTTCCCGAGGAACACTTCGCGAACGCAGTGGCCTGGAACGCGAGCGTTTGGCAAGGCGGTACGATCCTGGGCCCGGCAGTTGGCGGGCTTATCTATGCATTCTTCCGCGGCCCTTCGGCGGTGTACCTAACCGCGATGCTGACGTCGCTGGTGGCGCTGCTGTCTACGCTGCGAATCAAACCGCAAATAAAGCCGCGGACGCGGGAAGCCGTGAGCCTGACCACGGTGCTGGCGGGATTTCGCTACATCTGGCGGCAGAAGCTGATTCTGGGCTCAATCTCGCTGGACATGTTCGCGGTCTTACTTGGTGGGGCGGTCGCGCTGCTGCCGGTTTACGCGCGCGAAATCCTCAAGACCGGACCGTGGGGTCTGGGACTGTTGCGCAGTGCACCCGGAGTAGGCGCAGCAGCAATGGCGATCCTGATCGCTCATCGGCCGCTGCGCCGCCGGGCCGGACCGACCATGTTGTGGTGTGTGGCCGGGTTTGGCGTGTGCACGATTCTGTTCGGACTGTCGAGAAGTTTTGTGCTTTCCCTGACGATGCTGCTGCTGATCGGTGCGACCGACATGGTGAGCGTGATCATTCGCGGCACCCTGATCCAGTTGGGCACTCCGGACGAAATGCGCGGGCGGGTCAACGCGGTGGACATGCTCTTCATTGGGGTTTCCAATGAGCTTGGACAATTCGAGTCAGGTCTGACGGGGCAATGGTTCGGAACCGTCCCGGCTGTGGTGCTGGGGGGCGTGGGAACTTTGGTGGTGATCGCTTTGTGGGCTTGGCTTTTTCCGGAGTTGCGGCACGCCGATCAGCTTACGAATGGTCATCGCGTGATGTAATGGAGGACGGGCGGCACGCCCGGCCTCCACAGAAAATCCTACTGCCTGATGCCAGGGCTACTTTCCCCGGATTACCGTTTTTGCTGAGCTCATGTTGTCGTAACGGTCGTAAACGCGGACCACGACTACGTGCTCAAGTTGTCCGGCGGCGGTTTTGACTGTCGCTGTCCCTGGGCTGGCCGCGGGCGCTGTTACTCGAAAGTCATAGTTCTCCGTCTTCGAATCTGACAACTGGCCGACCGGCTCGACGAACTGCCATTCGCCAGCGTCGACGGAATACTCTGCGCGCTTGATGTTTGAAAAACTATCCACGGCGCGGAAGGTTACGTGAATCTTTTCGTCTTCCACCAATGCGGCGAGACCCTCGATCCGGGGCGGAGTGGTATCCACCTCGAATCGGGAGCTTTCTTTTTCGGCGGTCCGGGCCTGCCCGGGAGAATGCGAGGGCGCGTCGGAGGCCACGATTTTGATGGTGTAGCCGCCATCGGGCAAAAGCGAGGCGTCGAAGGAGTAAAACTTGTCCGTTAAGTTCTCTTTGAGCAAGAGCCATCGCGTGTCGCCATCGCCGCGGTAAAAGACGGAGTAGATCATCTGATCGTCGTTGTCGTCGTGAACGCTCCACTTCACGCCGATGGAATCGCGGTCACGCGCCGCTGGCGGAGGTGCGTCGAAGTGAAGTGGCTGGGCGCTTCCAGTTCCTAGGTCAACGCCGGCGGCCTTGGGCAGCGCTTGGTAGCGCACCCCGGCTTGTACCGTGACCTCGTCAAAATCAGGGGCCACGTTTTTGGGCAAGTAGTTGAGCATGACGCTCTCGACGCGCGGGGCAGGATCGCCTGAGCGCAGCACGGCTTTCCACTGAATGAAGCGGGCCGCAGGAACACTGACCATGCCATCCTTCCGCAGATCGATTTTCTCCCACGGGCTCCAGTTGCGGTCGGGATTGTCCACGTTGCCGCTGCGGGCGAACAGTTCGACGTTGCCGGCGCCGCGGAATTCGGCGCGTCCCCAGCGCGAGAAGATATGAGCATCAAAAACATCGCTCTCATAACTGCCCTCGGACTCAGGCGTCGCACTCAATAGAAACACCTTGCCGAGGTTGCTGGTCGAGGCGTAGAGGCCGCCTTGGGGAGCGTTGGCGAAGGCCGTGACCTGGGTTGCGCTGGCTTTGAGCAGGTCGGTGAATTCCTCCTCCCCGCTGATGGCGAAGACGTGTCCGCGGTTTCCTGAACCCGCCAGGAGGCGGCCGTGCTGATCAAAGGCGAGGGCGTAGACGATGTCTTCGCGAGAACTCCACACCCGGCTGGGCGAGCCGTCGGGTGCGATGCGATAAATCTCAGAGCCGCCCCCCGCCCCGGAACCGGGGCCCGGAAAGCTGATCGATGCGGGCGACGTGCTGGCAGGAGCAGTCGTGATAACGATCCCGCTCGGCGGTCCGGTGCTCGAAGGAGATGGAGAAGGCGGAATAGAGACTGGCGCTGAAAGGAAACTAGGCGCGCTGGTTCCACCATGTTTTTCTCCCACGCCGGCCGCGTAGATGTTGCCCGTTTTGTCGACGGCCAAAGCTGTGATTTCTTTTTTCGGCGCGCTGTAGAGGACGAAGCCTTCTCCACTGGGCGAGATCCGATAGACCAGCCCGCTTCCGTCAGAACCGGCGATCAGATTGCCTTCGGCATCGAATGCCATCACGCGAATATGGGCTTCGTCGCTTTTGAAAAAGACAGAGTGATCGCCTTTTGGAGTGACGCGGTATAACTCTCCGTGATCCCCCGTGGCCACGTAGAGGTTGCCGGCATCGTCGAGGACGAGATTCCAAATGTATTTGGTGCCGGGTTCGAAATAGATTGATGAACTCCAAGGAGAATCTATCGTCGAGTTGGTTTTTTCCTGGGAGTCTTTTGTCTTATCTCCAGATTTCTTATCTCTGGAGGCTTTGTCTGCTGGAAGGGTGCGATGCTCGATTTTATAAATCTTGCCGTCAGGATTGGTGGCCGCGTAAATGACCCCGCTCTTATTGACGACTAGCGCCTGCACCTGGAGTTCCTGGGGCTCGAAAATCACCGCAGATTTGCCATCGGGAGTAATTCGATACACTCGCGCCGGAGAACCTGCTGCGGCGTAAAGATTGCCCTCACGATCCGCCGCGATCGACCAGATGTAAGTCGATGGAGTCGTAGATAGCGCTTTAAAAGCTGGGGCCAGTTCCAGGCCGCCGGTGCTGCGTACGGCTACACCTTTGGTCGTGCCTTTGATCAGATCTTCGAATTTCGATTGTTCCCAGGAACGCGTGCCTTCGGCAAAGACAAAAGGGCGCAGCAGAAGAATTGGAAAGATAACCAACAGCCAACGCAGACGGGTCAAGTTGCATACCTCAATACAAAAGTTTTAGGCGGAGAATTCAGGTTACCACGAGGAGGCGCAAGTAGTAGCTACGGCAAGACCGACCTGGAGAACTTGTTTCGAAGCAAAGAATCGACGCTGGATCAGGACTGCAGGGCTTCGCACATAACGAGGCCGGCTTCGGATGTCTTGGGTGAAGGAACAACGGTTTTCCTGTCCCGCAATCTCAGTACAGGCTGTTCGACCAGGTAGTAGGAGAGACAAGCCAGACCAACGCCCAGTATCAGTTTGTAAGCTGGCTGCCGGGACGGATTGAAGAAGAACGGTTCTTGCCAGAGATACAGGCTGTAGCTGATTCTGCCTAGCCACATGATCGGAGCCAGGTTCAAGATGCGATAAGGCGACTGGATGACGTGCAACAGCAGTCCGGCGATAGAGCAATGGAGGATGGGCCAGAGCACAAACAGCTCGAATAGGGTGCGCGTTGGAGTGTTCGCGGGATAGCTCGGAATGAGGAGGACCGCGAGCAGCATGGGCAATGCCACCCATGGGCCTATTCTTGGGATACGCGAACCGAAGATCGCGAGCAGGCATCCGATCGCGAGATTATCCGCGACCGCGGGAAATGTTCCGTAGCCGCCACTGGGAACTTTGAAGTGATAGCACGCCGCGCTGTAGATGGGAGCGAGCACGATGACTCCCAGAAGAATCGCAACGCTTTGCCGGTACCACTTTTTTAAGATGCTCGGCCAGAGAAAATAGAATTGCTCCTCGACGCCCAGTGACCATAGGTGGGCCACCATCCAAGGGCGGGCTCCGTCAAAGTTCGCCACATAGAGGAGCATGGCGCCCATGTCATACCAGCGCAGTTCGTGCCAGTACATGACAAATGCATACAGCATGAAAACCGCCGCTGCTGGCAGGATTCGATAGGCGCGGCGGATGTAGAACTGGCGCAGATTGATGGTGGAAGTTTGCGAGTGCTCGTCCAGCAGGATGGTGGTAATCAGATAGCCCGAGATGACGAAGAAGATCCGCACTCCGGTACCGGCATAGTTCGCCATGAATTTTGGCACCGGCCCCGCCTTGGTAAGATGACCCACGACGACCAGGGAGATGGAGATTGCGCGGAGGCCGTCGAGTGAAGGAATACGTTTCACTAAGCGGCAGCCTAACATTGCTGCGACCGTCGGCGAACGTGTCAAAGAATGTACGTCGCCGAGGTAAACGAGGTGGACTGAGCAACTGGAGGTGAGGCCGTGACCGCAGCGGATTTTCGACGGATCGCTCTCAGTATGCCGGAGGCAGTGGAAGGCGCGCATTTCGGCAACGCTGACTTCTGGGTGGGCCCCCGCTAGTATATTTACTCATATATAAACTTACAAAGTATCATGTTTACTCTATCATACTGGGTATATACCCAAATTTCGTGTTTTCTCGCTAGATCTATGAAAACAAGGGGAGTATTTTGGAGATACCCACGTAAAATATCTCCTTTAAAGGACTTACGGAGTGGATACCCCACTGGGCTAGAGGTGCCTTTTCTTCGCAAGTGTATGAAAACAAGTTCTGGGGGGATATCCTCCCCTTCGGAGGGCCTAGGCAGGGTATCTCGCAGAGTACTTCGTTGCCACAGTCGCACGCGCGGGGACGCGCGCGCCTGCATCGGAATCTTCCATGGCTGGCGTGCCGGTCAAATTGTCAAGGAGCGGAAACAGTTCACCGCTGTTATCAAACAGCTAATGCATAACATTTTTATATTAGCTTACTAGGAAAACCCTGTCAAGCAGAGGAACCGGCCGGGTTCTGGCTTGAAGACACTACCAACCGGCCGTGCGCCGGTCACGGCGGGGAGGAACAGGGGAATAACAAAGCAAGGAGGATAACGAAAAACCAGTTGTCAGTTGTCAGTTCCCGGTTCTCAGTTTGTTCCTCAGAAGCATAGGAACCGGCGTGCGCCGGTCAGGGCGGGGAGGAACGGGGGAAGGTTATTCCCGCGAACGGTTACTCTAAAGCTTTTTCGACGAGCGCCCCAACTCCCGCGATATTCTTCACCAGATCGGTGGGAATGCCGTGCCGCTGCTGGAGATAATCGGGGGTGTTATAGGAGACCCAAACTTTCCCATCGGCATCTTCCCAAACCAAGGTTTTCAACGGCAGATCAATGGCTAAGGTAGGGGCGGCGACCATCGCAGGGGTTCCGCCTTTGGGACTGCCGAAGATCAGAAGTTGAGTTGGTCTCATCTTCAGTCCGGCTTTTTCCGCTTCGCCACTGTGGTCAATTAGGGTGAACACTTTCAAGCCGCGAGCTTCGATCGTCGCCTCTAGCTTCTTCAAAGTTTCTGGAACGGAACGCGAACTCGCGACGTGAATGAGTCCATTTTCGTTTGCGGGCATCTGTCATCTCCCCGAGATTCAGGAATCGCTAATTGGACGCGCATCCGGCTGGAACGATGCATATTTTGACCATGGCAAAAGGCTCGGCTCGCCCGATAACCGATCTCTCTGAATCTCGTCCAATTACGGACAAGCTGCGGGTCAGGATATCAGGACGTATGCTGGGCCTTTCACTTGCCAGGTTGTAAGTACACCAGAGCGAATATGAATATGGCTCCCACCAGCGTGGCAATGCCGAAACAAAGAATCAGCCATTGGCGGGTACTGAGCGGCAACTTTCTCCTGCGCCGCCCGCGAATGAATGATGGGTTGTGCTTCTTCCTGTGGATGACTAGTGCTTGTCGAATGAACGAAATCACTGTTAGATTCCCGTGGTCTCGTAGGTCAAGACTGCCAAGCTCAGGCGGTAGTCATAGCCGGCTTGGGCGTAGGTGATTTCAGCCTGGGTTTGCTGCAGCTGTGCCTGGCTCAGCTCAACAATAGAGCCGAGCCCCAAGTTGTAGCGGGACTGAGCAAGACTTAGCGCCAGTTTGGCCTGCTGCAATAATTGCTGCGTAACCGCCAACCGCTGATAGGCTGTGTTCGCGTTCAGCCAACTGGTGCGAACATCGCGCGAAATCAGGTTGCGCATGTCCAGCAGCCGTTCTTGAGTGGCTTGGGCTCTCAGATTCGCCTCACGGGCTCTCGCCGTATACAGGAAGCCGTTGAAGAGTGGGATCTCGATGTTTGCGCCGACGGCGCCGTAAGTGTTGTTCAGGGCGCTTGGACTCGGAGCCACCGCGGAATTTCCTACGGGCGTGTCCCCCACGGCGCCGAGTGCGCGGATGCTGGGAAAGAGCAAGTCTCGTTCCGCGGTTTGAAATTTCCTGGCGGCCTGGTATTGAAACTGTAGCGATCGTATCTCCGGTCGCGCGGAAAAAGCCTGGGAGATTAAATCATCCACATTCGCTGGTGGCGGAGTCAGCGGGTTCTCTTCCTCGATAAGCTGGAACTCCTGCAAGTTCGGAAAACCGAGCACCATGGAGAGCGTAGCGAAAGCGGCGTTCTCGTTGTTTTGAGCGTCGAGCAACAGCAGTTTGGCTTGCGCCAGGTTGACGCTGGCAAAACTAAAATCCAGTTCGGATTTCAGTTTGCTCTTGAAAAGCGCCTCCACCTGACCGGCGACAGTCTGACGTTCGTTCACGGTTTGCTGCGCGACGGTCAGCACAGCGTGGGCTTGCAGCGCGTTGTAGAAAGCTTTGTCTACAGCCAGGAGTATCTGCTGCTTCGTGGCCAGGGCGTTCTGGTTCTCGGCCTTGGCGGCGTAGTTCGCGCTCGAGACCAGATTCGTAGTGCGCCCAAAGTCGGTAATCAGTTGCGTGACCATGACGCCCGCAGCGGCACGTTCGTAGATGAGCGGATTGTTCAGCGCGCCCGCTGTAATTCGGCTGCCGGACTGGGCATCTACGCCGGTAAGATCGCCGGTGGCCGTGGGCCAGAGGTTCGACCTTACCTCCCGGGTAACCTGCTGGGAAGCAAGAGCGATCAGCCGAGCGACAGAAATCTGTGGATTGTTTTTTATGGCGAATGCTTCTGCCTGCTTGAGGGTCAGAGACATGGGCGCTCCCGGGGTCTGGGGAGCGGAGGATGGCGGCACATTCGTCGCTGGATAGGAGTTGCTTGGCGTCGGAGCGGTTTGCGGCACTGGCGCGGGAGGCAAGCCCTGCGCTGTTTGCACATTGACGGAAACTTGGGCAAAGCCAAACAGCGACAAGGCCAGAAACAGCAAAAACGCGACAGGGTTCTTGAGTGGTTTCATGGAATAACCTTTTCCGAAGCCGTTCGTCGAAGTTACGCACACTCTGCTAAGGCGCGGGTTCGTGCGTCACTTCATGCTTGTTAGCAATCGGGATGACAACTGGGACTGTGTCAGCAATCTGAGAATGTCTTTCCTTCATTCCGCTGATTCCGTTGGCACGGCCTCTGCGGCCTGCCCCTTGCGGCGGCCGTAAACCAGCAAGTATGCCGCGGGCACGATAAAGATGGTCAGAAGAACCGACGAGGTAAGGCCTCCGATGATGGCGCGGGCCATGGGCGTGTACTGCTCCGCGCCGGTCCCCAATTTCAGCGCCATGGGAATCATGCCAATGATGGTCGCGAGCGAAGTCATTAGAATTGGCCGCAGGCGCACCCGGCACGCGGTAATGACCGCGTCGGCTGGTGACAAGCCTTCGCGCTCTAGATTGTGAGCAAAGTCAACAATGAGGATGCTGTTTGAGTCCGCAATTCCTACCAGCATCAGCACTCCCATCAGCGACATCACATTTAAGGTGCTGTGCGTAAGCGGGAGGATTATCAGGACGCCCACAAATCCCATCGGGATCGCAAGCATGATCAACAGAGGATCGATGAACGACTTAAATTGCGCCGTCAAAATAAGAAACAGGAGAACGAAGGAAAGCAGGAACCCGAGTGCAAAGCTTTTAAACGACGCTTCCATACCTTCCACCATCCCGCGCAGATTCACGCGTACGTTTGCGGGTATGTTGGCTTTGCCAACCAGTTCGCGTATGGCATTGGTAACTCGCCCGAGATCCTCTCCCGATGGGGTCACGTATACGTCGATGACCCGCTGAATCTGGTAGTGATCGACTTCGGTCGGGGTTTGAATGTGCTTCACATCGACCACGCTGTCGAGCACCGTGATGGGTCTTATGGCTTTGCCAGCTCTACCAGCTGGCCCGGGCATATTCTGGCCACAGGCCCAGGCGGGCCTCACGGCTCCGGGCATGGCTGGTCTGGTGAGACCACAGCTGATATCTGAGTCACTCCCCGATTGCGCTCGCAGGGGGACTTGTCCCAAGTCGATCATGTTGTGGATTGCGGCTGGCCCGTGCTCGAAGTACTGGACCGTCAGGTAATAATCGTTGCCGCTCTTCCTGTCCACCCAATAGTTGGGAGCGATCATGTAGTTGGAGTTGAGCGCGGTAATGACGTTGTCCACCACATCTTTCTGGGTGAGGCCAAGCTCGCCCGCGTGCACGCGATTGACGTTCAACTGCAGCGCGGGATAGTTCATGTCCTGTGGAATGTAGACCTCTCCGACACCGGGGATTTGGCGCGCGCGAGCGGCCAGGTCTTGTGCTACTCCGTAGATCTGCGGCAGGTTGGGGCTGCTGACTTGAATATCAATGGGCGCCGGCATCCCCATGTTCAGGATCGCATCCACCATCGAGCCGCTCGAAAAAAAGGTTCGAACGTCGGGAAATTGGCTGGCCATCGCGTTCTGCACCTGATCCATGTATTCAAAACTGGTCAGCTTATGGGGTTCGTTGAGGGCCACTTGGACGGTCGCGGTATAGGGTCCGGCATTGGTGGTATACAACGAGGAGAAATCCGGCATCACACCGATGTTGGAAACCACCATCTTCAGGTCTTTTGGAGCCACCTCATGCCGGATTAGTTGCTCCACCTTCGACACGTACTGTTCTGTATTCTCGATCCGGGTTCCGGTTGGAACTTTCAGATTGATGGTGAATTGGCCAGCGTCGGTTTGTGGGAAGAACGCCAACCCCAGCAATGGATAGATGGCCAGGCTGGCCAGGAAAACACCACTCAAAATCGCGACAGTGAGGCCGGGCCGTTTTAGTGCACGTCGCACCCAGTACTCGTAGAAATCGAGGACCTTGTTGAATCCCCGATTAAAGCCGGCGTTGAACCGCTCCCCCCAGGATTGATCGGTTGGCGAGGTGGGTTCGATTTCATATTCTTTATGCTGATGCTCGGCCGCGTGGGGGACCGCCTTGAGAAACCGCGAACAAAACAACGGAATCACCGTCATTGCAACCACAAAAGAAGCCAGCAGCGATAAACAGAAAGCCAACGCCAATGCAGAAAAGAGAAACTTCGCTACACCGTAAAGAAAAACCACCGGGAAGAAATCCACTACATCCACCAGCGTGGCGGCTAACACGGCCAGGTTCACTTCCGCACCGCCAACTTCGGCGGCCACGAGCGGCGCGGCGCCCATTTCCAGGTGACGGTAGATGTTCTCCAACGAGATTACGGAGTTGTCGATTACTCGCGAGAACGCCAGCGCCAGTCCTCCCAGGATCATGGTGTTCACCGTGCTGCCCATCATGTACAACACGACGAAGGTGGCGAGTGCGGATAGCGGGATCGACAAAAGAACCGCGGACGTAGCTCGAAAGCTTCCGAGGAAGATTAAGATCATCAGGCTGGTCAGAATCAATCCCAGCAGGCCTTCGTGGAGTACCGTCTGTATGGCCTCCTTCACGTAGACGGACTGGTCGAACACAAGATTCGTCACCATTTGCTTGGGAATGTCGTAGAGATGCCGAATCAGCTTGCGGACGCCGTTCACCACATCGATGGTGTTGGTATTGCCGCCCTGCTTCATGATCGGGATGTAGCAGGATCGCTGGCCATCGACACGCACAACACTAAATTGAATCTGATGGGAGTCCTCGGCTTTGCCAATGTCGTTGACGGTCACCCATGAACTTCCCACGGTCTTGATGGGAACGTTCCCCAGTTGGTCCATGTTGTCGACCAAGCTGTTCGAGTAAACAAAGTAGTCGAAAGGTCCCATCTTCACGTCGCCGGCAGGCAAAATGAGGTTGGAGCTGTTCACCGAGTTCACGACGTCCATCAGGCTTAGCTGCCGGGAGAACAATTTGTACGGATCGACGTACACCATGATCTGGCGGTATTCGCCGCCGAATGGTGGGGGGATCTCAGCCCCAGGCACGACCGCGATCTGGTTGCGAATCTGGAATTGGGCATAGTCGTGGAGTTGGGTCTCGTTGAGTCCTTCCCCCTTGACGGTCACTAAGGCGACAGGAAGGCTGGAGGCGTCGAATTTGAGGACCACGGGAGGTAGCGTCCCCGGCGGAAGGCGCTTCAGGTCGGCAAGGGCCAAATTCGAAAGTTCGGTTACGTCTGCATCGGCGCTGGTTCCGGGTTGAAAAAAAACTCGGATGATGCTAACTCCGAGCAGTGAGCGCGACTCCATATGATCGATGCCGCTGGCCAGAGTAAAGAAGCGCTCCAGCGGATCGGTAATATCGGTCTCAATGTCCTGCGGCGGCATCCCGGAGTAAAAAGTAGCCACCACCACTTCCGGCAAGTTGATGGGCGGAAATAAGTCCACCGGCATTCGAGCCAGACTCGTGACACCGATCACCACGAGCACCAAGCAGACGACGATGATGAAATACGGATTCCGAATTGAAAACCGAGACATAAGTTTTATCCAAAGAGCAATCTAAGAAAACTGCCGAGCCTCCCAGAGATCGCCCTCATAAGCTGTCATTCATTCGTCACCTGCAACCGCTTGCGGTACACCAACAAATACGCAGCAGGCACGATAAAGACGGTCAGAACCACGGAAACTGTGAGGCCGCCGATGATCGCCCGCGCCAGGGGAGCATATTGTTCGCTTCCAGTACCGAGTTTGAGCGCCATGGGGACCATCCCGATAATGGTGGCCAGCGACGTCATCAGAATCGGGCGCAAACGCACCCGGCATGAGGTAATCACGGCCTCGTCAACCGCTTTGCCCTGGTCTTCGAGCCGGTGGGCGAATTCGACAATCAAGATGCTGTTTGAGGCTGAGATTCCCACCAGCATCAGCACGCCCATCAATGACATTACGTTGAGGGTTGTCCCGGTCAGCGGAAGAATTAGCAACACTCCGATGAAACCCATGGGAATGGCGAGCATGATGAGGAACGGATCTTTAAACGATTTGAATTGCGCCACCAGGATGAGATAGAGAAGCACAACCGAGAGGGACAGGCCGATGGCAAAGCTTTTGAACGAAGCCTGCATGCCTTGCACCATGCCACGCAGGTTGACACGAACGTTCTCGGGGAGCTTCATCTGTCTGATGACGCCTCGAACCGCGTCCGCGACTTTGCCGAGGTCCTCGCTGGCTGGGGTGACGTACACGTCGGTCACGCGCTGAATCTGATAGTGATCGACTTCGGTGGGGGTCTGAATGTGTTGGAGTTTCACTACCGTGTCAAGTGTCGTAGGCCGGCGCAAGCTGGGTGCGCGGATCGGGATATTGGTTAGGTCCTCGAAACTGTGGATAGCCGGGCGTCCTTTTTCATAGTATTGAACGGTCAGGTAATAATCGTTGCCGCTCTTCCGGTCTACCCAGTAGTTGGGCGCAATCATGTAGTTGGAGTTGAGCGCGGTGATGACGTTGTTGACCACGTCTCTTTGGGTCAGCCCCAATTCGGCGGCGTGCACCCGGTCGACACTCAATTGCAGGGCGGGATAGTTCATATCCTGCGGAATGTAGACCTCCCCGACCCCGCGGATTTGGCGTACGCGAGCGGCCAGGTCCTGCGCTACGCCGTAAATCTGGTGCAGGTCTGGGCTGCTCACCTGAATATCAATCGGCGCGGGCATCCCCGTGTTCAGGATTGCGTCCACCATCGAACCGCTGGAAAAGAATGTCCGGACCTCGGGAAAGCGCGCGCCGATCTCCTTTTGCACGCGATCCATATATTGGAAACTGCTCACATGATGGCCGTCGTTCAGAGCCACCTGGATGGTGGCCGTATACGGCCCAGCGTTGGTCGTATACAAAGCCGAAAAGTCGGGCACCACGCCGATGTTGGAGACCACCATTTTGAAATCTTTCCGATCGACCACCTGGCGGATCAGGTCTTCCACCTTGGCGACGTACTGTTCGGTGACTTCGATCCGCGTGCCGGTCGGTACCTTGAGGTTGATGGTGAATTGGCCAGCGTCAGTTTGCGGGAAGAATGCGAGCCCAAGAAAAGGATAGATGGCCAGGCTGGCCACAAAGGCTCCGCTCAAGATTGCCACAGTGCGGCCCGGCCTGGTTAACGCACGCCTTACCCAGTACTCATAGAAATCCAGCAAGCGACTGAACATCCGGTTGAATGCAACATTGAATTTGTCCCAGCTGGACTGGTGTGGCCGCAATGCCGCTTCGGATGGCGGCGAATATCGCTCGTGGCTTCCGCTGTGGGGTACGGCCTTGAGAAAGCGCGAGCAGAAGAGCGGAATCACCGTCATGGCGACGAAATAGGAGGCAAAGAGCGAAATCACTACCGCGAGCGCCAACGCGCTGAACAAGAACTTGCTTACACCGTAGAGAAACGTGACCGGAAAAAAAACGACTACCGTGGTTAAGGTAGCAGCGAGCACAGCCAGACTGACTTCGTTGCCGCCCACTTCCGCCGCTGCGGCGGGCGCAGAACCCATCTCCAGATGGCGATAAATGTTTTCGAGCGAAATTACCGAATTGTCGATAATGCGCGAGAAGGCGAGCGCCAGTCCCCCCAAAATCATGGTGTTGATGGTGCTGCCGCTCATATTCAGAATGACAAACGTGGCCAGGGCCGAAAGCGGGATGGAGAGGAACACCGCCGTCGTGGCACGAAAGCTCCCGAGGAAAACCAGGATCATCAGGCTGGTGAGCAGCAGACCGATCAAGCCTTCGTGGAGCAAGGTCCGAATGGCTTCCTTCACGAACACTGACTGGTCGAACACGACGGAAGCCACCAACTGCTGGGGAATATCGAAGAGATGACGGATCATCTCACGAATGCCGTTCACCACCTCGATGGTGTTGGTATCGCCGCCCTGCTTCATGATGGGCAGATAGACCGATCTCTGACCGTCCACTCGTACCAGGCTGTACTGAATCTGGTTAGCATCTTCGGCCTGGCCTATGTCATTGATCGAAGCCCAGGAGGTTCCCCGAGTCTTAATCGGAATCTCCCCGAGTTGCTTCATGTCGTCGACCAGGCTGTTGGAATACGCGTAGTAGTCAAAGCCTCCAATCTTGACGTCGCCCGCGGGCAGAATGAGGTTGGACTGGTTCACCGCATTCACGACATCCATCGGACTCAGTTGCCGGGAAGCCAACTTGTAGGGATCGACGTAGACCATGATCTGCCGGTACTTGCCGCCGAAGGGTGGTGGAATTTCAGCGCCCTTGACTACCGCGATCTGATTGCGGATGGCGAACTGGCCTATGTCGTGGAGCTGAGTTTGGTTTAATCCTTCTCCTTTCAGCGTCACCAGGCAAACCGGCAAACTGGAAGCGTCGAACTTCAACACGACGGGCGGCAATGTTCCAGGTGGGAGGCGCTTCAGATCGGCTAGTGCGAGATTCGAGAGCTCGGTCACGTCCGCGTCCGCGCTAGTTCCCGGCTGGAAATAGACTCGAATGATGCTCACGCCCAGCAATGAGCGCGATTCCATGTGATCAATGCCGCTGGCTAAAGTAAAAAAACGTTCGAGCGGGTCGGTAATGTCGGTCTCGATGTCCTGGGGCGGCATTCCGGAGTAAAACGTGGCCACGACTACTTCTGGCAGGTTGATGGTTGGAAACAAATCCACCGGCATTCGCACCAGGCTGGTAACACCGATGACCACCAGCGCCAGACAGATCACGACAATGAAATACGGATTACGGATTGAAAAGCCTGACATTGCCTCTCACTTTGGAGTTCCGCTGTCTACTCTGTCTTCGTCTCCTGATACTGCATAACCTGAACTACCTGCGGATGAACCTTTTGGCCCGCTTTCAGCCCGCTGCGGTCGCTGACGATAACTTGTTCGCCCTCGCTCAATCCCGAAACCACCTCCGCATCCGTGGCAGTTTGGATTCCCAGCGTTATCGGCCGGTCCTCAATCTCGCTTTCACGATTCAGCACAAACACCGTGTTTTTGTCCCCCTCATGGTTAATGGCCTGCAGGGGAACTGAGGGAATGTCCTCGCGATGTTCAAGCGCCACATCGGCCTCGGCGTACAGGCCCGGCATCAGCACTCGCTGGGGATTCAGAACATCCACTTCGGTGTGCATGGTGCGCGTGTCTTCCCTGACGTCCACCGAGAACCGGGTTACTTTTCCCGGGAAGCTCCGGTTGAGCGAGGGGACGCGAACCTTCACCGGATCTCCGATACGAATGTAGTGAACATAGGACTCGGGAATAGGAATGACCAGGCGGAAGAGATCGTCTTGCGATAAGCGGACGATCGGCATGGCTTGCGTGCTCGAACTTGTTCCCGCTTGCACCAAAGCGCCCAGGTTGGCATAGCGTTCGGTCACTACGCCTGAGAATGGCGCCGTGATTTTGGAATAGTCGTAGAGTGTCTGGTCGTGAGCGAGTTTCGCTCTGGCCACGGCCAGCTGGCTCTGCGCCGCTTCCAGCGCTGCTTTCCCAGCGTCCACTTGCGAGGCCGCGGCGAGGTCCTTGCCCTGCGCATCGTCCACTTCCTGCTGGGCGACGATGCCCGGCTGAGTCTGGAAAACTCCGTTCAGTCGCGTGTATTGAAGATGCAGCGCGTTGTATTGCGCATCGTAGCGTTTCAGTTCGTTATCGGCGCGGCTGACCTGGTTCATCGCGTTCTTGATCTCGGCTTGATCCTGTTGCAACTGCGCTTGCAGTTCCGGAATCTCCAAGGTGGCGATCAACTGGCCTGCCTTCACGTGCGTGCCATAATCGACGTCCAATTTCTGCACGTAGCCCGATTCCTTGGCATAGACGTCGATCTCCTGAAAAGGCACCAACTCAGACGACAAAGTAATTTGCCGGCTCAGCGTTTTTTTCACTACACGGGTCACCCCGACCGTGACCGCCGGTTGAGCACTTGCCTCAACTTTCTCATTGCGTCCGCCGCTGCACGATGACAGTCCGAGCGCGAGCATGGCGGCAAGCGCGATGGTCGCGTAACCGCAAGCGTTGGATAAACCTGTCAGATAATTGCCCCTGTGAAGGTGGTCCTGTGGATTCATCAGTTTCTAAACACCAGCCTTCTCTGGCATCCCGGCCAGCAATCTGTAACTAACTCATTTCCTTGAGTAACTGCCGCAACTTGTCCACCGAAAATTCCGGCGAACGGCAAAAGTCGATGACCGCTTGCTCGGCCCGCTGTAACCTGGCCGCAGCCGCTGGAATCTGTGCGGCAATCTTTTTGGGAACGGTCAACAGCCCGTGGCGATCCCCATGCAAAACATCGCCGGGTTGCACTTCCAGGCCGCCCACCGTGATCTTCGATCCGAAGTCGAAGATATGGGCATAGGCATGTGACACCGTCACATTTCCCGCAAACAAGTGCAATCCCAGATTCCGAACGCGCGGCAGGTCCCTGACCGCGCCATCGGTTACAAAGCCGACGCAACCCAGCGCTATCAGGATCGCAGCGTGCATGTCTCCGAGAAAAGCGCCCAAGCCTGGGGGTTTGTCCAAATCCTCCAACACTACAATTCGCGGCGCAGGTACTTGGAGAATGCTGTTCCACCAGTCGGCACGGTCGTGGTAAGAGCCCACGATTGGCGGCTCGCCAGTGCGAAGGCGGGCCGTGGCCGCGTATCCGACCATGGGAGGAAGATCTTCGAAGATGCAGCGAACGCGGGCGTCGGCGAAGCCGACATTCCGCAGCCTCACCTGAAAAGTCTCGATTGCGTTCGAAACCGTGCAGGTGTCCAAACGCCGGAGAGCGTCAAGCTCCTCGACGGGCAAAGCAGGCGCAACCGCCATGAATCCTCTCCACGAATTCAATCGACCTATCCGGTCGCAGTCAACCGCGGCTCCAAAATGCCGTCCGAGCAGTCAACAAGCCTGCCCCATCACGGCACATTGCCAGAGCAAAGCAAAACCACTGCGTGTTGCGAAAAAGAATTAAAGGATGAATGCAGACGATGGAGGGGGCCTATTGTACAGGCTATCGCTAAGAAGATGTTTCGGAAGCAGAGGCTCGGCAGGGGCCAGACGGGTTTCGATCGTGCCCGGCTCGATGATGCTGAAACTGGCACTCGGCGCCAGCCATCGACTGGCATCCCGGTCGAGATGTTGCCGCTTGGGTTCGGCGGGCCGGCGATCAGTCGATTTTACGATGTACGACGAAGAAGTGCTCGGCGCCCAAAACCGAGTTGCCACACTGAGGGTTACCGAGCAGATGGCGATGATGATCAACCCATCTTGCCATCCGCGATCACCCATCCTGCGATGTTTCAGCAATTGCATGTAGCGGTCAGGGAAAGGCCCTGCTCGGTGGGATTATACAACATGGGCCACAAAGACACAGACGTCGCCACGGTTGCCGACCTTCCTTGGAGTTGGATGCCGCGCCCCAGGGTATTGGCTGCACGATGGTTCCTGCAACCGTCTCGATCCTAATTAACTGACCGCGTGCGCTGCCGTCGCCGGTTTGGTCCTGCACCACGCTTGAAAACGATGATCCGCGGAATAGTTCCCTGAGGTACACTTCCGTCGACGAGAGTTCGACGACTTGATGATCCACGAGCAGGTCTCCGTCGCACGTCTATTCCGGGAGATTCGTATGCACGGACGCACGATTGCATTGATCGCTGTATTTCTCGCAGTCGGAATGACGATTGCGTTTCGCTCCATGGCCGACAGTCCGGCCAAGGCCGGCGATGTGACTGAGGCGAGGATAAAGTCGGAAGCAGCCGATGGAAACAACTGGTTGCTGAATGGCCGCAGCTTCGAGGCCCAGCATTTCAGCCCGCTTAAACAGATCACCGACAAGAACGCCAGTGGTCTTGGGCTGGCTTGGTCGCTGGACATCGACAGCGCCATGGGCGTGGTAGCAGAACCGATTGTTGTGGACGGAGTGATCTACGTCAGCGCTCCGTTGTCGAAGGTTTATGCCGTGGACGCGGCTTCGGGGAAATTGCTTTGGACGTTCGATCCCAAGGTGCGGTTGGATCAGGCCATCAACGGTTCCTACTCGGCGCGGACCAATGCCGGCGTCGCCGTCTGGGAAGGAAAGGTGTATGTGGGCACGGGCGATTGCCGGCTGGTTGCGATCGATGCTGCTTCCGGAAAGCAAATCTGGCAGGCTACAGTTTGCGATCCTCATCAAACCGGGATCACGGGCGCCCCTCACGTAGCCAAGGGAAAAGTATTCATGGGCTACAACGGTTCCGACGACGGAGTGCGCGGATCGCTGGCCGCCTACGACGCGGAAACCGGCAAGGAAGCCTGGCGTTTCTGGACGGTACCAGGAGAACCCACGAAAGGATTTGAAAGCAAAGCGCTGGAGATGGCAGCGAAGACTTGGAACGGGAAGGACTCGTGGAGGATTGGCGGAGGCGATGTGTGGAACGCTATCACCTATGACCCAGTGACCGATCTCGTGATCTTCGGCACGGCCGGGGCGGGCGTCGACTACGGCGAGTTGGAATCGATCAAGGTCAGCGGAGACCGGCTCTTTGCGGGATGCATCATCGCCGTGAACGCCGACACGGGAGAATACGCATGGCATTTTCAAACCAGCGCTCCGGGCTTGCAGACCGAAAACAACCACATTCTTATCGGCGATCTGGTTCTTGATGGCGAACCGCGCCATGTCGCGATGACCGCGCCCAAGAACGGCTTCTTCTATGTGCTCGACGCCAAGACCGGGAAATTGCTCTCGGCCAAGCCGCTGGTGAAAGTCGCCTGGGCCACCTCCATTGATCTGCAAACCGGGAGGGCTGTGGAGGTGCCAGTATCGGAGGGCGGTGGAAAGCAATGGACGGTTCATAACTGGTGGCCGATGAGCCTGAGCCCGCTCACCGGATTGGTGTATATCCCCGCGACGGACCGGGAATCTGGTTCCAAAGCGGCGGTGGAAACTGGGGAATGGATGAGAGGCACACAGGGCAAACTCATCGCATGGGATCCGGTGAACCAGTCGGCGCGCTGGATTGTGGAAGAACAGATTGCAACCAACGGTGGCGTTCTCTCCACTGCAGGAAATCTGGTTTTCCAAGGTCAGGGGACGGGTGAGTTTGCGGCCTATGCCGCCGACGGCGGGAAAAAAGTCTGGTCGATTCAAACCGGCTCGGCCATTGAATCGGTGCCAGTAGCTTTCGCCGTCAACGGCGAACAATACATCGTGACGCCGGTAGGATGGGGTTCGGGCTCGAGATTGTTCGCGCCCGCCTGGACCATGGCAACTCCTCAGTCGAAGCGAGGGCCGACGCGACTGCTGGCGTTCAAGCTCGGGGCGACAATGCCTTTCCCAGTACCGCCCGATGTTGTGCCCCCGGTGCCGAAGCCTCCGCAGCAAACGGGCACCAAGGACTCGATACAGCAGGGCAAATTGCTTTACCGCAAATTCGTTTGCGATGGTTGCCACTCTCCTGATGTCGACGGAAGCGGGGCGTGGGTACTCAACGGCGCGGTGCCTGACCTGCGCTACGCTCCGCCAGCGGTTCATCAGGGATCGTATGCCATCGTTCTGGCAGGCACGCATTGGGACAAAGGAATGCCCGGCTTCGCCGATCCTCCCAAGTTCGCATTTCCGCACTTGAAGATGACTTCGCGAGACGCCGACGCGATTCACGACTACGTGATTGACCAGGCGTGGAAGGCATACAACGCAGAGCAAAAGCCACCAGCGACGAAGGCAGCCAACTGAGGCTGGTGGTGTAAAAACTGTGGTTTGTCTGGCGCACGCCAGTTGAGGTCTGGTTGAAGGAACAGAGCCATGCAGCTATTCTGTGCACCATGAGATCGGGACGATACAGACTCAGACTGTCACATTTTTTCCTCGTCGCAACCGTGAGCGCGTCCGCTTGGGCGCAGATTCCTTCGTTATCTAAGGAAGTCGACGGCGTATATCCGGAAGCGCATTCGCTGTATCTGGACTTGCACCAAAATCCAGAACTGTCCTCGCACGAGACGAAAACGGCGGCGAAGCTCGCAAGCCAACTGCGCGGCCTCGGCTATGACGTGACCGAACATGTGGGCGGCACCGGGATTGTTGCCATCCTCAAGAACGGACCCGGCCCCGTAGTTATGCTGCGCACCGAACTCGACGCGCTTCCCGTGGAAGAAAAAACCGGCCTTGTGTATGCCAGCAAGGTGCGCGCCAAAGATGACGCGGGACGCGATGTTCCGGTCGCGCACGCCTGCGGCCACGACCTGCATATGGCCGCTATCGTAGGAACGGCCGCGATCATGGCCCACAGCAAAGACAGCTGGCATGGCACTTTGATGCTGATCGGGCAGCCCGCAGAAGAAACGATAGGTGGCGCCGAGGGCATGATCCAAGACGGATTGCTGAAGCGCTTTCCTCGGCCCGACGTGGCGGTGGCTATGCACGTCGAAAACTTGCTTCCAGCGGGGAAGGTAGGAGTCACTCCGGGAATCTTCGACACCAACTCGGACTCACTGCGTATCACAATTTATGGCAAGGGCGGGCATGGGTCCGCGCCGCACACCACAATCGATCCCATCGTAATTGCCGCCAGAACCATCCTCGCATTGCAGACCATCCCCTCTCGCGAAGTGAAGCCCGGGGAGATGGCTGTGGTCACCGTGGGATTCATCCAGGCGGGCACGAAGAACAACATTATCCCCGACCAGGCTGAAATGGGGCTGACGGTGCGCACCTACAAAGCCGAGGTTCGCAAGCAGGTACTAGCGTCCATTAAAAGAATCACAAAAGCGGAAGCGGAAGCAGCCAACGCGCCGCGCGAGCCCTCGATTGAGCGCTATGAGGGGACCGATTCTGTATATAACGACCCCGCGCTGGCGCAGCGGCTGAAGGCTACGCTTCAGGCAGCGCTGGGAGAAGACCGCGTAGTTGCAGAGGAACCGCACACCGCTTCGGAGGATTTCTCCTATTTCATCGAGCAGGGAATTCCGGGCTTCTACTTCAGTCTAGGCGGCGCCAATCCGGAGAAATATGCGCAGGCCAAGGCAGAGGGAACATCGTTGCCGTCGAATCACTCTCCCCTCTTCGCTCCCGATGTCGACCCGGCGTTGCACACGGGAATTGCGGCCGAGGTGGCAGTCCTCCGCAATCTTCTAAACGGATCAGCTGCCGACTTGCGCAAATCGACAACTCAGCAATCCGGCTCTGGTCGAGAGTAAACGTCTACGGGCTTTAGGAATCCTCAGCCCCCAGTGATGGCGGGGACGATCCAAATCTCAGATCCCGCGGAAACGGGACTCGCAAACCCGCCTGTGTATCGAGCACCATAGCTCGATCCGTGCTTTGGACGAGTTCTCTATGCTGCGGATCAACTTAACGCATGCGCTGAAGGCTTCACAGAAAAAGTCCTATTCGGCGGAAAGGTAAAAGGCTTCGGGTGCGGGTCGATACACCCGAATCATCCACAAGGGTCGCCGGAGGTTACCGGGGCCGGGAGCCGCGCGAGTCATTTGCAGCCAGCGGCGATATTCTTCGTGGGCCCGATTGGTGTCAACGAAAACATCACCGTAGCGATCCTCGGCGCCCGCCTTGGTCACCGTAACCTTTTGATGCCAGCAGTGCTGTCCGCTGATCGGGTCCGGTTGGACTGGGAAGGTCAGGTTCTGATGGACGCCCGCATCTTCCCAATGGATACGCGATGAATCGGGATCGTCGCTCTCGAACGGCTGAATGCCGTGGATCGTTCGCATCATCCACTTCCCAGGCTCGACCTGCTTCAGATCGACTAGCGCCGTGGACCAGCGTTCCCCGCCAAAGTCTTCTTTCAGACGCCAGCGCCCGAGGTGATGTGAGCACGCAATGACGCCGGGACGCATTCCTTCCGTGGCCCAGACTCTGTCAACGAAGTAGCCGATAGCGGTTTGAACTCGCACCAGGTCGCCGGTGACAACCTCCAAGCGCTCGGCATCCCGCGGATGCAACCATACCGGATTTTTGTGGGAGATTTCGTAGAGCCACTTCGCATTACCTGATCGCGTGTGGATGAGCGTTGGCAGTCGGAAGGTGGGAAGAAGAAGCATCTCACCTTTGGCAGCGTCGATGTTGTCGCGATGAACGTGGCTCTTGATGTAGCCGGGAATGGAATGCTCCGGCCAGTGCCAGTCCTTCAGTGTCTTCGAATAAAATTCGAGTTTACGCGAGGGTGTTGGGAAACCTGCGACGGCGCTACCATCAATCTGAACTCCGATTGGCGTTCCGTTCTTCTTCACTACGTGAGAGACGGGATCGACCGTGCTCCCTTGCATTTCTTCTGGTTTGAGAGCCTTCTGGTGCAGTTCGTAGACGTTGTTTTCAACCAGGAAGGCGCCGTATTTCCGCATGTAATCGAGCGGCGTGAGCCCTTCGCTGGCGGCCGCTTGGGGCAGTCCCGGAACGCTGTTCTCAAAAATCCATCGGTAGTATTCATCGATTCTGAGCTTCTCGCCCCGCCGGTAAGGCGACTCAAAGTAGCGGCGGATGCCCATGGAGCCGTCCGGATCAACGCGCCATGACAACTCGATCCAAAACTCGTCTTCCTCCCAGACCTCGCCCAGTCCGGCTTCGCGGTGCGCTTCATACGTGAAGTTGAATTTCTTGCCCTGCCTCTCCAACGCCAGACGGAGCACCGGTTGGCGGAAACCAATCCAGCGTGCGGCATGGGTCTCCTGGCTCATCAAGTCGTGACGCTCGGAAGCATGGCCCATGGGCAGAACATAGTCGGCGAACCAGGCAGTCTCGCTCCAGGTCGGAGTGAGGCAAGCGTGCCGCTCAACCTTGCTCTCGTCGGTCAACGCCTCGATCCAGCTCAGCCCATCGGGATTGGTCCACACCGGGTTATAGACGCGGGAAAAATATACGGCCAACTTGCCCCGGCCCTCTTTCAGAAAGTGCGGCAACAGAAAACTCATCTCGAAAAATGCCAGCGGATACTCACGCGCCCACATCAATTCATTCCAAGCGTTGGGCGGCGGCGGCATCATGGGCGGCGTGGGAATGTACTTGTTCCAAGCGCTGGGAGCGGTTCCCCCCGGAGTTCCCACTGCGCCCACCAACACCGCGAGAAATTCCAACGCGCGCGCCACCTGCCATCCACCAAGATTACCCGCCGCAGCGTTTCGCCAAACATGTGTGCTCAAAGCGTGGCCAGCGCGGCCTACTTCCCGCGCGACTTCGACGATCATGCGAGGATCGGCTCCAGACTCTTTCGCCGCGAATTCAGGCGTGTATTTCGCGTAGGTTTGTTTGAGGACTTCCAGAAACGTTTCGAATGTTTGCGGCTTGGTAGGATGCTCCTCGTGCAGATACTCTCCCCAATTCACCCACCGGCGAACAAACTCGCGATCGATCAGGTTCTCCTGCAGCAGCACGTTGCACATCGCCAGCAGCACCGCCGACTCACTCCCCGGCCAGGTCGATAGCCAATAGTCGGCCTTCGAAGCGGTGTTCGAAAGACGAGTATCGATGACGCACACTTTTGCCCCATCCATTTTGCCGTCGATGATTCGCTGCGCGTGCGGATTGAAGTAGTGTCCCGCTTCGAGATGCGAACTCAGCAGAAGAATGAATCGGGCATTAGAGTGATCGGGCGAGGGGCGGTCAAATCCATGCCAGAAGGCGTACCCAGTACGCGCGCCCGCCGAACACACATTGGTGTGGCTGTTGTGTCCATCGATGCCCCAGGCGTGCAGCACGCGCTGGTTGTAAATCAACTCGTGCCCCGGACGGCCGACGTGGTACATGATCTCGTTCTTCCGTCCCTCCTGCAAAGCCAAGCGGATGCGCGAGGCCAGGTCGTCTAAAACCTCGTCCCAGGTCACGCGCTCCCACTTTCCTTCTCCTCGTTTGCCGGTTCGCTTCAGGGGATACAGAATGCGCTCGGGATCATTTACCTGGTTGATGGTCGCCGGACCCTTCGCGCAGTTGCGGCCGCGGCTGCCGGGGTGCGCGGGATTGCCTTCGAACTTCTGCACCCGCATCTTGTCCTTATCGACGTAAGCCAACAGCCCGCAGGCCGCCTCGCAATTGAAGCAGATAGTCGGGATCAGGGAATAGTGCTTTTCAACTTTTTCAGGCCACCGCGTGGGATCGTATTCAGTCCAGTGATCCCAGTGATCGGATGGAGGATAGCTGGATAGCCCTCCCTCTGGCTCGTCCAAATCCAACGCTTGCGGGTTCAGGGGAAGATGGTTTTTCATAAATGTCTAACTAAGCGGAACGGATTGTCCTGCCTTGACCCAAAGATCCTCATAACCCAACACGCCAGCAAGTGCGAGCATCGCCGTTGCGAACTCTACAGCGATTGGGACGACGGACGTCACCGACATCGCGGCCAGAATAATTGGAGCGACCAACCCGATGACCATAAATCCCCAAAATTGTCGGCTCAGTTGTCCCCGGATCAGCACCCCCGTAGCCATCCTTGCGTCCTCGCCGACGTGGGGAAGAAAAATCTCGCCCATGATCATAGCCAGGCCCAGGATCATCGAAATGAGGAGAATTAGAACGGCCGGCCGGAGAATTTGGAGTGATGCGTCCATGAGGATGCCTGCGATCAAAATCGTCGCGGAACCAGCAACCAACGACTGGACCAACAAGTGCCATAGGAAAAGCGGGCTTTGCCACAAGTCGCGGCCCTTGGCTTGCGCAAAAAGGAATGCCGAGTAGCACGCGCTCGCAACTGCGAACGCGCTCGCGAACCATTGCAACGCGCTTGGGACGGAGCCGTAGAAAATTCCGCACAGCAACCATGCGACCCCAAGCGCGCCATAGCCGAGCAAACAATAGGTTCCAATGACCAGCCAGGAGCGGAAATTCGGCTTAGTAATAAGGTAGAAGAAACGGTCGGGCCGCTTCAGGTCGAAAATGAGCAAGGCAGACGTTGCGGCGAGGCCGACAAGTGCCACAATCGGGCAAACGATGTTGAACAAGGGTGCCCCGGTCTGGCCGCCCAAACTTAACAGGATCGCCGCCACCAGCAGCACGCCCGCGGCAATCGCTTTCGTCCACAAATAGGCGGCAATTTTCCAGCCCCAGGGTGCCGGGTGTGGGACGTCGTAGACTTCACGGGCTAGAGCGCCAGCAAGATTGCTCACCTCATTGGCCGTCGCTTGGGGCACCTCATCCCGCCCGTCTGAGGCGAAATACGTGGCCTCCCGCGAGATGCGGGTTGGCTCGATCAAATCGCCTTCAATCCCAACATAAAATAGCTTGGGCTGTGTGCCTTTCTGCGGCTTGCGGACGGAAACTTTCTTATTCGCTACAATGCGACTGACCTTGCTGCCAGGGTTGTCCAGATCCCCGGCGAGAATCGCCTGCGTCGGACAGACAATTACGCACGCGGGCTCGAGCCTCATCTCCACCCGATGTGCACAGAAATTGCACTTAGCCGCGGTATTGTGGTTGGGGTCGATGTAGAGAGCATCGTACGGACAAGCTTGCATGCAAGCCTTGCAACCAATGCAGCGCCGGTTGTCGAAATCGACGATGCCATCAGCGCGGCGGTAGAGGGCGCTGGTGGGACAAATTTCCGTGCACGGAGAGTCGTCGCAATGGTTGCACCGCATCACCCCAAAGTGGCGCGAGGTGTGGGGAAACTCACCCTTTTCGATATGCTTCACCCAGGTGCGAAACACCCCCACCGGCACCTGGTGCTCCTCTTTGCACGCAACCGTGCAGGCGTGGCATCCAATGCAACGATCCTGATCGATGACAAATCCGTATCGCATCGATTGACGTTCGCTCCTCCGCGGTAGAACTCGAAAAAGATTTCAGCTTCGACATCATAGCTGATCCTTGCGCGTACCACTTCTCTAGTTCAAATCTTGCCAACGGCGATCCGCAGTTTTCGCATTGCCTTGCGTATCGGTCACCGTAACTTTAAGCGCATGCTGCAAGTGAGGGCTCGCGTCCCCAGCCTGCAGAAACTGCCGTTCGTAGGAAACGCTGGGAGGATCGAGTTCATCGTCGCTAATATCGAAGCCGTCGAGATTGGTCGTGACCCGGGAAATCACTTCATCTCCTTCCGCGTCGACCCCGACGGTGATATCGTTTCCCGCAATCGCTCGAATGTGCTGAATGGAAAACTTCATGGATTCCTAACCTCATTGCTGATTGAGAAATATACCAGTCTGCGAGAGACGTAATCACTTTTACCATAGTGCACCGCGGTAGCTGGCCTGGGGGCGAGTCCCAAATCACTTCGGCAACTGGTTTTCATTCTGCCAAAACTCGGCTAAGATAAACTCGTTCCAATCGACAGCGCAACGGAGGGAAAGGCGATGAAGAAAGTGTATTGGATGGTCGCACTGATTCTCAGTGTTGGTGTTCTAGCTCTGCCAGCACCCACCCAGGAAATGGCCAAGAAGAATGCGCCACCCAAGCCGGCACTGAGCCCGTCGCAGGCAGTACTTGATGCGTGGAACGATATTGGAAGAAAACTGATCGCCATGGCGGAGGACTTTCCCGAGGACAAGTACGACTTCAAGCCCACTCCAGCCCAGCGTAGCTTTGCCGAGCAACTGCTCCACGCCACGGGAGCGAACTATTTCTTTACCAATCTGGCTCTGGGTCAAAAACCGCCAGCCGAGGAAAATCCAAAGCGTGACCAGTTCAAGACCAAGGCCGACATCGTAGCCTTCGTGAAGAAGTCGTTTGCTGATGGAGCAGCCGCCATCCAGGCAAAGGGCGATAAGGGCATGAACGACCTGATCACGGATCCCGACAGCAACCAGCAGGTTCGGATCTCCGACGCGGCCTACGGTTTCATCGAGCATTCCGGCGAGCACTACGGCCAACTCGCCGTCTACTACCGGGTAGCGGGCTTGGTCCCGCCCGAGTCTCGCCCAAAGAAATAGTTTCCGTTAGGGCCTCCTCCAGGAAATGGGCGGGATTCCCTCTGTGACGAAAAGCTGAAGACGAGGACTGCGTGGGTTGTTCCAGCCTCGGAACCCTGCCAGCAGCTCTGGATCAAGCATCCCCAGTCTTCTGGACCGGGGCTCCCTGTCTACCTCACACTCCTCTGTGACCGGCGTCACTGCGTTCTGGTTTCCCGAGAAGGAGAATCGCTCAAATCCGCAGGCGGCGCAGTTCCCCTTGCCTTGCGAGAACGCGCCTCTTGCCGATTGTCAGGCCCGGTTCCTGAAAAACCTGAGTGCCGGAGTCGAAGGAGGACACAATGAGTCTGGTCAATCCCGTGGTTCAAAAGTGGATCGATGAAGCGCAGCAGTCCCCGGATGTTTTTTGGGGACGCGCGGCAGAGGAATTGCCGTGGTTCCGTAAGTGGGACAGTGTGCTGGAATGGAATCCCCCAACATTTAAGTGGTTCGTGGGCGCCCAGACGAACCTGGCCTACAACGCGCTCGACTATCACGTAAAGCGCGGCTGGGGCGGACATACGGCGCTAATCTACCTCAACGAACGCGGCGAGCGCCGCATTTTCACTTATGCGAATCTGCTCTACGAAGTCGAGCGCGTGGCGGCCGCACTGCGTGGCTTGGGTGTCAAGAAAGGCGATCGCCTCACCGTTTACATGCCCACCTGTCCCGAGGCGATCATCCTCATGCTGGCCACAGTTCGGATCGGAGCCATTCACTCCGTCGTCTTTGCGGGTTTTGGCGCCAAGGCGCTGGGCGACCGCATTCGGGCCAGCGGCTCGCGATGGGTCTTCACCGCGGATGTAACTTATCGCAAGGGCAAAGATACCCGCCTCAAAGAGATCGTCGATGACGCGTTGCAAATCGCGGGCGACGGTGTGGAGCACGTCATCATCCTGAAACGGACGGCCACGGAAACCCCGATGTGCGCCGGACGCGACCTGCTCTGGGATGAGTTCCTCACGCGCGCCAATGGGCATAGCGGCACCTATGTCATGATGGAATCCAATGAACCGGCATTCATCCTCGCAACGTCCGGCACCACCGCCACGCCCAAGCTGGCGATCCACACCCATGGCGGCTATCAAGTGCACATCCACAGTATGGGCAAGTGGCTCTTTGCGCTGAAGCCGACGGATGTGTGGTGGTCGACCTCGGACATCGGCTGGATCGTGGGTCACAGCTATATCGTCTACGCGCCGTTGATTGCCGGCGCCACTACGGTCGCCTTCGAAGGCGCGCTGGATTACCCGGCTGCGGAAACTAATTGGAGAACGCTGATCGAGGAGTTCCGGGTCACCGGCATTTTCACCTCGCCCACCGCGGTGCGCTTGCTGATGCGCTATGGTGATGCGCCCTTCCTCAAGGTCGATTACTCTTACCTCGAACGCGTGTTTTGCGCCGGTGAAGTCTTGAATGCGCCGGCGTGGGAGTGGCTCCAGAAGAAGATTTTCAAGGATAAGATTCCGGTGATCGATCACATGTGGCAGACCGAAACTAGCGGCCCCATGTTCGGCAATCCTTATGGGCTGGGAATGCTGCCTATCAAACCGGGATCTTCCACGATTCCGATGCCCGGCATTGACGCCGCCGTGGTAGGACTTGACGGCACACCATGCGGCGTAAACGAAAAGGGCATCATGGTGATCAGGCGTCCTTTCCCCGGCTTGACTCCCGCGCTGTGGGGCGAACACGAACGATATGGCCGTGACTACTGGCAAATTATTCCCGGGGTCTACTACAGCGGAGACTCGGCGCAAATCGACGAAGATGGCTACGTGTGGTTTGCGGGCCGGGCCGACGAGATCATCAAGATTGCCGGACACCGCATTGGCACGATCGAAGTCGAGACCGCTCTGCTCGGGCACCCCGCAGTCGCGGAATCGGGCGTGATTGGCCGCGCCGATGAACTCCGCGGCGAAGTGATCTCTGCGTTTGTCGTGCTCAGACAAGGATTCAGTCCATCGGAGGAATTAAAGAGGGCACTGCTCGGACAAGTGCGACACGAACTCGGGCCGGTGGCCGTAATCGGCGAATTGAACTTTGTGGACATGCTGCCCAAAACGCGGAGTGGGAAGATCATGCGGCGCGTGCTGAAGGCGGTCATTCAGGATCGCAATCCGGGCGACATCACCACCATCGAAGACGAAGGTTCAGTCGAAGAAGCGAAGCAAGCGTGGCACCAGATGAAAGTGGATCTCGACGCGCAGGCGGCACTGGTCGGGCCACCGGAGAACATCCGGAAAGTGTCTTGAAAGCATGAGGTGGAATTGAAATAAAACCGCATCGCGATAGTGGGGCAGGTCAAGCCGTGCCAGCGTCACTTTGTCCGATGCGAGCCCGGTACAGGCGCGGTGTTGCGCCCTCGGAGCGGAGATGGCGACGCAGAGCCTCGCCATCGCCGAAGCCTGCCCGGGAAGCGATGCTTTCCACCTTGTCGGTGGTCTGCTCCAGTCTGGCCTTAGCCGCCTCCAGTCTTAAGCGAGCGACAAAGCGCGCGGGCGTCGTGCCCACCTGCTGCGAAAAAACCCGGCTGAAATTGCGGTCGCTCATTCCCGCGCGTCGGGCCAGCACCGGAACCGAGAGATCCGCGTCGAGATGTTCAGAGATCCAAGCGATCAATTCGCGGATAGGTTGCAGGTCAGCGGCCTGAGCCGCAAGTTGCGACTGAACTGGCTCTGACCACCGGAACGGCGCAGAAACAAGACCATGTGGCGGGCGATTTCTAGCGCGAGCCCGTGGCCATAATCCTCTTCCACCATCGCCAGTGCCAGGTCGGCGCCAGCTGACAC
>Ga0209517_10000098_pt1 | contig 140177 bp, 132 predicted proteins | sample PeaSoiMetSII2010_FD_187695 | JGI IMG/M metagenome (GOLD analysis project Ga0209517, IMG submission 187695) | Peat soil microbial communities from Weissenstadt, Germany - SII-2010 (SPAdes) (version 2) | ecosystem: Environmental > Terrestrial > Soil > Wetlands > Peat | place: Germany...
TCCAACGGGACCATATGTCGGTCTTCTGCGCCGCAGAAAGCCCCGCCCGATTCACTTGAGTCATAAACACCACCTTTAGAGAGAAGATTTACCTTAGATGGTGTTGCATCGACCTATTGAGACCACCCAGATTGCCGGACAAATGCCGGTCTAGTACTCCACTTCGCTGGTAAGCGCGCGTTTATCAGGCACTGAGTCGCGGTTGATCAGTTTTGAGATAGACTCTTTCGATTGAGGCACCCAGCGAGGAGTCCGTTCGTTATGGGAATTTGCATTGCACTACGATCGGAGACTGGTGAGGACCTTGGCATGGCGGCGGGCCCGTTCTCAGAGCATCAGGATGAGAGTTCCACCTGATACGGTCACGCGAAATTTTCAGGAAAGGGGCACTGCAATGTTTCATACAAGAATCGCTTGCATGTTGGGGTTCAGCTTGTCTATCAGTTCGTTCATCGTTGCGCAGGACAAGCCAAAAGCAAACGTCGCGACGCCGACAACTACGCCGGTAGCAGCGGGGCAGGAGACGTTCCGCACATACTGCGCCCCTTGCCATGGACTGGATGCCAAAAGCACTGGCCCTGTGGTTCCAGTGCTGAGATACAAGCCTTCAGATTTAACCCAACTGAGCAAGAGAAACGGCGGGAAGTTCCCTCCGGCGGTGATCGAAGATGCTCTTCAAGACAATCATTTAATCCCGGCGCATGGATCCCGCGACACGCCGATCTGGGGAGACGCATTCCGCAACCCGGACCGGGACGAGATCAAAATCAAAGTTCGTAACCTGGTGCTTTACATCGAATCCGTGCAGGAGAAATGAGCAGCGGGGGCAGGTCGAAAGTGTATGCCAAAGATTTCGGCTAAGTCCCGATTAGTCGGATTGCCGAACATATATCCGGCTATTACTCCACTTCTCCGGTAACCGCGTTAGTCAAGAGTTAGCGGTCGGAACCCCGCTGATCTGGCTGGGGCCTGCCTCGATGGCGAATTCGTTGTGGCCCGGGGAGAAGAAGCGTACGATGCGCGAGTCGAAGGTCCAAATCGGAAATTCCGGTCCAGATTAGGGAGGCCCGAGTGTCACTATCATTTAAGAACACTGCGCGCGGACTAGTTGTGATCAGCCTGATGCTGCTGATCGTTATCCCAATTGCCTTGGCGCAGAATTCGTGGGTGACACTGGATGCACCGCCATCGGGAATCGCGCCTCCCGGAGATGCTCTTCGGCCCGGCCACCTGGGCCGCCAGATCGCGAACGTCGAGGAGATCATGCACTTCTACCATGATCTCATCGGACTCGAGCTTCGCGGGACTCGCGACCAACCCCGTCCATTTGGCAAGAATCGCGGGCTGCAGGAAGTTGCTTCGCTCGTCCAAGGCGTGCCGGACCCCTACCAACAGGCCAGCCGCGTTGCACTTCTTCCGATTCCGGGGACCGCCGCCGCGCCGGGTGGCCCAGAAATGACCATCGAGGCCATCGAAATCAAAGGCATCCCGTCCCACCCGTTCAATCCCTCGTTGACCGATCCCGGCGCTTCCTACCTGAAGCTCATCGTCACTGACCTTGATAAAACTCTCGCCCTTCTGAAAGATGAGCGCTTTCCGGTGATCACGGTCGGCGAAAATCCCGTCGAGCTGTCTGGCTGGCCCGGTGTGACCGGCAAAATTCGCGCGGTGTTCGTGCGCGATCCCGATGGATACCCGGTCGAATTGATGGAAGTGACGCCTGCGCCAGCGACAACCGCTGCGCCCGGCAGCAAGGTTCTCGGCGCACGTGTCACCATAGTCGTCGACGATCTCGAAAAAACCTGCCGCTTGTACCAGAGCCTGGTGGGACCCGACTTCAAGTTCTGGCTCAGTCCGACGCTCATGGGCGATACGGCCTACGAGAATCTGACCAACACGCACGGCCAATTCCGGCTGGCTGAGGCGATGGTTCCCGGCTCTCCGGTAGTCATGGAGCTGATCGAATATAAGAATCACAGCAAGCACTTTCAGCGTCCACATTTTCAGGATCCCGGTTCCGCGCATTTCTTGTTCATGGCGAAAGACGACGATGTGATGATCGACAGGGTCAAGGCAGCCAATTTGCACACGACGAGCCCGTCAAACGCGCCGGTTTTCATCGCTCCCACGACGCGTATGTTCTTCGTGTCCGATCCGCAAGGATTCTGGCTGGAGTTCATGGACAACGGCGTGAAGAAGGACCCGACGGCGAAATAGCGGAGTGCCGCCCAGCGAATTCGCCAGCAAGGGCGCGTGTAGCACCGCCCTTGCTGGTTCTGCACGACCCGGAGTGTTCACTCTCTAGCTGGACCTAAAATGGTGGGACCTTCAGTGATGTAAACTCTCTCACTCGCCGTGGTACAAAATCTCGATCCGGTCACCGGGCGCCGGAATCTCTCAACTTGTCGGATTACCGGACACCTCTTTTACCAGCGCCGTAAATGTCCCGTTTCCGCATTTATCGTCCAAGTGGATTACTTCCGAGTGCGCCGTCAGAACGTGACTCGGCAAGAACTGTGACAAAGGTCGCTTGCGCTATACGCTGGCGACCGAATCAATGTGGTGCTAGATCTGGGGGCCGGCCGGCCCGCGACCGCGACTTCGGGTTTGGGGGGGCAGTCGGGGCGGAAACGAACCCCAGTACATTCCCGCCCTGCTGGTGTTCGGATTACTTATGCTGACTTAGGCTCGATGCGAACTGTTTTGGCATGGGGCGCCTTAGGCAGTTCGATGTTCAAAATACCATCCTTCAAGATCGCGCTCACCTTCGAGCTGTCAACCTCCGCTGGCAGGTCAACGATCCGTAGGATCTCCCTCCCGCACCGCTCGGAGTAGATCGTCTTGCCCTTCTTGCTCTCTTCTTGAGCTTCGTGCTTGCCGGCGATCGTCAGCTTCCGCGGTTCGACGTTAATCTCGAGTTCTTTGGCGCTGAACCCCGGCACTTCTGCCCGAACCGTTAGGTTCTCATCAGACTCTGCAATTTCCAGGTGTACGGGGTGAAGCAGTTCGGACTCGGCACCGAACCAATCCTCCAATTCGTGACCGAGCCATCTGCCATTATTGTTAAAGATCTGAAATGCTCTGCGAGCGATCGAGTCGTAGATTTGCTCGACCTGGTCGACAACATCGCTGGTGGCGGACTGTTTGACTGGTACAGGCGCCTTGGCCGGCTGCATTGCTGTTGCTGCTTGTGGGCTCATCTGTGCTCTCCTCGATTTGGTATTCCCCCGACTACACCCCGACTGCCAGTTAGATTGCCGAGAACCGTGGCTTCATATCCGGTCTGCGGGATGTATATCTGGTGGCACAGGAACCGTCGCCCATGGCGGGCGCGGCGGAAGGTGTGTGACTAGACGCTTCAAGTATACACGCGTCCGCCACCGATCGCACGATTACTGGCCCTCGACTCAGATAACGGAGGCAACTCGTGATTGCGGCTAAGTCGTGGTAAGTCGGATTTTCGGACAAGCGGATTACTCCCGAGTGCGCCGTGATCCAAGCATAATCGCCAGGGTGACCAGACTGACCCCATTTCCGTTATCTTCGCGCCTACGAATGTTTCTGCTCGCGTTCTGCCCATGTCTCTTGGCTCAGTCCACGCTGACCTCCGTAACTCCTCTTGCCGATGAAGATTCCTCAGGCTCCTGCCACTACGAAATAATGTTGCCGCAAGGTAATAAACCTGTTCGTGCGGTGTGGGTCATCTTCGATCGCGGTCGCGACATAATGAAATTCTATTCCCATGCTGAGGTCGTCGGATTCACAAGCACGATGGCGCATTAAAGCTTCCGTACCAGGACAACCTCTCGGCGCTCATTCCTCCCATACCGCCGCAAACTTTGGCGCAACTTCAACAACTGGGGGCCCAGGTAGGGGAGAAGGATTCAAAGCTCGAAGCTTTGATTACCGATAAGTCGGCTCTGGATGCGGAGCTGCAACGGCTTCGTGCAGAGATTTTCGCCACTTGCTCGAAGAACGAAACGGAGCAAAAAAGAGAGCACCACCAAAGCCGATTGCAGCCGTAGAATGTTTATATGGCTAGGGGATGGGAAAGCAAGGCAGTCGAAGATCAGGTCCAAAATCAGGTCCAGAATTCGCAAACGAAAGGCCGCGACAAGCGCGGCCAGCCGCAATCACCCGCACAGTATGAAGCGCGCCGCCAGAGAGAAGTGCTGCTACTCTCTCGCACCCGCGTTCAGAAAAGCCTGGAATCGAGCCAGGATCCGCGGTATCGGGAACAGCTCAATCGCGCGCTGGCAGACATCGAATCGCAAATCGCCGCTCTGGAAAACAAGGCAGGATAACGCGTTCGCGTGCTTGGCGGTTCAGTCGCGCGGCGGTTCGGAATCCGCATCGTCGATGAAAAACACTCCGACGCCGTGCTGATCCTTCTCGCGGCTCGGCTCGCAGTGCGTAACGGTTGCCCGCAGCGCTAGCGCGCCCGCCCAGTTTTGATCCCCGTTGGGTTCGATTACGACGCGCAATTCCGATTGCAGGCGTGGCCGGCTGCTTAGGCAGAGATACGCCCCTTGCAGGCTGATGTCGCGCACGATGGCCTTTTCCTCGAACGCCGTGCCGTCCTCATTCTGGCCGGTGACCGTGGCGGCGAAGCCCACGCGGCGCCGCTGCCCGATCCGCGCTTCCGGCAGCACGAAATTCGCGCCGCTCCCGTCAAGCGTGACGGACATCCCCTCCATCGCCCCCCACGTGTTCGGGAATTCCTGCCGCGCCGCCGACAGAAATCCGTCCACGGTTCGGCTTGAAGAATCGGGGTCGTGATGGAAGAGGACGAGATTCTTTACCTTGGATTCCCGTGCGATCTTCACTCCCTCGAGCCAGCACGAATGGCCCCAGCCCTTGCGCGTTGATGCGAGTTGCTCGGGTGAGTATTGCGCGTCGTAAATCAGCACGTCCGTGCCCTGCGCGAGCTGCCGCAGATTGCTGTCGCATTCGGGCACGCCGGGTTCGGTGTCCGTGGCGTACACGAAGGAGCCCAGCGGCGTATCCATCCGGTAGGCGAGGCAGCCCTGCGGATGGTTGAGCCACGCCGTGGTGATCCGCGTCCCCTCGGTCTCCCACGTTTCGCCGCCTTCGACTTCGCGGAAATAACGAGCCGCGGCCATCGTGCTGACGTCGACCGGAAAATATGGTTTGGCGAGCTGCGCTTCGAAGACCTGGCGCAGGCTGTTGCGGCCGAGATGCTTCGACGCGAAGCTGCAAAAATGGAAGCGGTTCTGAGCCTCGAAAAACGGATGGAAAAACGGGATGCCTTGAATGTGGTCCCAATGGTAATGCGTCACCAGGACGTGCGCTTCGATCGCGCCGTCGCCGCGCCGCATGGTCCAGCGATTATTCAGCGATTGCAGGTAATTGCCGAGCATTCGCAGGCCGGTGCCGCAGTCGAGAATGAATCGCGTGCCGCCCGGAGCGATGAACTCGAGGCAAGCCGTATTCCCGCCGTAGCGCCACATGTCGCGGTCGAGCGTCGGCGTGGAACCACGCACTCCCCAGAAGACCAGCTTGGCAGCATTTTGCGTCATCGTCGGGCGGACGGTGACCGGAGCACCCCGCGCCTTCCCCGCATGCCCCTGAGTCAGAGCCTGATTTCATGGTAGGTGTCCGCCGCGCGGCAAGTCAATTGAGTTTCAGGCTCGCGCAGCGTGAAGCACACGTCCCGTTGCATAAGCGGCGTCGTCTTCGCGCAGCGGACTGTTCGGCAGGGCATTCGTGCGAGTAAGATTCGGTGGATGCACTTCCACGCGCATGGCGGAGCCGAACATGGCCACGATCACGTCCATGGCCTGGGCGAAAGCGCCACTGGAATTCTGGGCCTTGCCGTCGTCGCGACTCTTGCTCTCGTTCTCATTGAGCTCGGGGCGGGCTACGCCGGTCATTCGATGTCGCTGGCGAGCGACGCCGTCCATAACCTGACGGACATTCCAACTCTCGTGATTTCCTGGCTCGCCGAGCGCTGGGCGCGGCGGCCTCCCACGCACGAAAAGACGTTCGGATATTCCCGCGCGGGAATACTCGCGGCTTTTGTGAACGCGATCGTGCTCGCGCTCGCGGCGTTTTTCGTGATCGGGGAATCCGTTGGCCGCTTGCGCCATCCCGTCGAGGTGGGCACCGGGCTGATGATGTGGGTTTCGGTGTTCGCGCTGGCGATCAACGGCGGAATCACGCTCGCGGTGCATCGCGGGCGGCGGGACTTGAACGTCCGCACGGTCTGGCTGCACAACCTGGGCGACGCGCTTTCGAACATCGCGATCTTTGCCGGTGCGTTCGTGATTCGCTGGACGGGCGCGCAATGGGTCGACCCGGTGCTGGGAGTTGCGATCGGCGCAATGGTTCTATGGTCGGGGACGGGAATTCTGCGCGAGAGCGGCCACATCCTGCTCGAAGGCCTGCCGCGCAATCTGCGTCTCGAGAAAGTGGCCGCGGCGCTGCTGGCCATCGAAGGAGTTCAAGAAGTCCACGACATCCACATCTGGACGCTTGGCACTGATCTCCACGCGCTCTCCTGCCACATTCGTATCCCCGACATGCACATGGAGGAGAGCGAGAAGCTCCTGACGAGCATCCGCGAAGCCGTCGCGCGCGAATTTCACATCACGCATACGACGATTCAATTCGAGCGCGCCGGGCTGCCTGCTGACGCCGGCCTGTATATGCCCGCGCCCGCCCGAACTTCAACCAAATAGTATTTAACGGCTGGCTTGGTGCGGGCGTGGAGCGCGCTGGCATTTCGGGCAAAAGTGGCTGCTTCTTCCGGCCACGATCGCGCGCCGAATGATCGCGCCGCAACGGAAGCACTTCTTGCCTTCGCGCTGATACGCGCGGTGCCGGCGCTGAAATCCGCCGAGCTTTCCATCGGAATCCACGTAGTCCGCAATCGACGATCCGCGCAGCCGGATAGCTTCGTTGAGCACGCTCTGGACCGCGCGATACAGGCTTCGTAATTCGCCGGGTTTCAGATTTGCCCCGAGCCGCGTCGGATGAATGCGCGCGCGCCACAGACTTTCGTCCGCGTAGATATTGCCGATGCCCCGCAGGACATGCTGGTCGAGCAGCAGCGCTTTGACCCGCGCGCGCCGGTCCTTCAATTGCGCGATGAACTGCTCCTCGGTCGCCTCCAGCGGATCGAGGCCGAGAGAGCCGAGCGCCGCCTCTTGCGGTCCGTCGGGGAGAATTCCGATGCGGCCGAAGCGGCGGACGTCCGTGTAGCGAAGTTCGCGGCCATCGTCGAGCGCGCAAAAAACGTGCGTGTGCGGCAGAACCGGCGCTTTGGGGTCGCACGTAACGATCCGGCCGGTCATGCCGAGATGAATCAGCAGCGAAAAATCGCGCGCGCCGCCATTCGAGGATTGCATGTCGAGAAGTAGAAATTTTCCGTACCGCCGGACCGCGGCGATGCGCGCGCCAGGAAGTTGCTGCTCGATTGCGGCCGGATCGTCGATGAAATCTGTCTTGCCGAGGCGCACATCGACAATGCGCCGTCCGGGAAGGACAGCTCGCAGGCCCCGCGCAATCGTTTCGACTTCGGGAAGTTCCGGCATGCTTACAGCCTCAAATAAGTGTGAATCGCGATCGAGAAATGCCTTCCCAGTTATGGGAGAAGCGCGAAGACGCGGCACGCCCCGCCCGAGCCGCCTGCAAGCTTGATCGGCGCCGCGATCAGGAACGCGCCCGCCTCCGGTAGCCGGTCGAGATTGGCGAGATTTTCAATGTTGTAAAGCCCCGCGGGCAAATCGACGTGATGAACTTCAAAATTCTGCGATGGGCCGTAATCGACACTCAGCGTGTCGATTCCCAGGCCGATGGCGCCGCGCTCGACCAGGAGCTTTGCCGCTTCGACCGAGTACCCGGGGAAGTGCATCACGCCCTTCGTGTCCATATTCCGATAGCGCGCTGGATCGGGCCAGCGCGATCCCCAGCCGGTGCGCAGCAGGACGATCGCACCCGCCGGTATTCGCCCGTGCAACGCCTCCCACTTGTGAATGGGAGTGACCATCAGTCGGTAATCGGCGTTCTTCGCGGCCTCGGCGCTCGCGTCGATCACCACCGCGGGTCCGAAGAGGCGCTCCGCGGGAATTTCGTCAAGAGTCATCTTGCCGGGAGGGAAGTGCGATGGCGCGTCCATGTGCGTCCCGAAGTGCTCGGGCATCGAGAAGCTGCGGGCGAAGTAGCCATCTTTTTCCGGTGTGGCGACGACCTGCGTCTGGAACGCGTGCTCGTCTCCGGGCCACGAGGGAATTTGGCCGCTGATGGCGTAGGTCATATCCACCACGCGAGTCTTTCCCGTGGCAATGCCCGCGAGCTGAGGCCCGGCAGCCGGAGCGCTCCTCACCGTGGCGCTACTTCCGGCTCTGCTCACGGCCGCGATGCCGCCGCTCGCCGCAACGAGCGCGGCCACGAAGATGATCGCCATTTCTCTGCGCATGGAAACGCCTCCTCGCAGACCATTCTATGCGAATTCCGGCTCCGAGATTCCGGGCTTCAGGTTACGGCAGGGGAATTCCCGGCGAGGCGACGATTCCGGCCATGCGCAGGATCTCCGCGTACTCTTCTTCGGTGAGCGGACAGATCGTGAGGCGGGTGTTCTTGAGGAACTTGATCTTGCGCAGCAGTCGGTTTTCCCGCAGTTCGGCCAGGCGTACCAATCGCGGGAGGCGTTCGATCGCGCGGAGATCCATCACGAACTTCTTGCCCTCGCGATCCTCGGGATCGGGGTAGGGGTCGCGAGTGACTTCGCACAGCGCGTAGAGGGAGTGTTCCGGCTTGCCGTGATAGCACAGAGCGCGGTCGCCCTTGCGCACGAGCTTGAGCTGCCGCGTGGCGTCGGGACGGTTCCCGGCGTGGCGCCACATCTCCTTGCCTTTCACAAACAGGGTGTCCCAGTGATAGGCCCGAGGGTCGACTGCCAGCAGCCAGCGCTTTGGTTTTGGAGGAGCTTGCGTCATCCGTCAAAAAGTGTCCGGCGAACTATACACGGAAGACCGGAGGAATTGTGCAGAAATTTGCTGGTGCGCGGTGAAAAATTGGTCGAATTCTGGCTCGGACCGGCCGGGAACCGGGCCCGGACGCCCGGTTAGCCCACGTCCACGAAGATTTCGTCGCCCCGGACTTCAACGCGGTAGGTTTCAACTCCCATGGCTTGGTTCGGCGCCACTTTTCCGGTGGTCACGTCGAACTGCCAGCCGTGCCAAGGGCATGTGACGATCTGACCTTCGAGCTCGCCTTCGCCCAGAGGGCCCCCTTGATGGAGGCATAGCCCATTGATAGCACAATACTTACCAGCCACGTTCGCCAGCGCCACCGGCTTGCCGCCGACCTGGACCTCGGCGATTTTCCCTGCGGGAATCTCGCTCTTCGTAGCCGCTCGCTCAAATCCCATCAATCGCTCCCATGCCTCAAGGTTTTACGTCTAAGCTATTTGAACCGCAGTTCGGTGATGCTTTCTTCGTCTCTATGTTCTGCTACCCACCAGAACGCCCTTCGAAGAAAAATAAAAGCTCCGCTCACCAGGCACACCACGGCTGCGGCCACCAAATAGATACCGAGATCTTCCAGGGAAGGGTGGCGGTCAGGCGAATAGTGATAAAAGATCGTGCTGGCGCGTTGGAACGACGCCGGCCCAACGTGCGGCCATAGGTATCGTACCGCGAGGACAGCGAGCCCTCCGACAATCAGGTTCACCCCGAGACGAGCCTTATCCGGAAGATCGGCGAGATCCCTAAAGACATTCCTCGTCATCATTTTTGGTCGCCTTGGGCCGTTCGAGTTCCGGTTGTTGCAAGCCGTTCACTCTGGCGCCGTGCGGCGAGAGTTAGTCGCCGGTCGCGCTCGATACCTTTGGCTCGGTCGGCTCAACGCCCACCTTGGAGAGTAGTTCCGCGAACTTCGCTTCGCGGTCCTTCTGATCGTGGCCCTGGTAGATTTCGGCAATCTGGGTCGCATTCATCGAGCAGAATTTCGGCCCGCACATCGAGCAGAACTTGGCTTCCTTGTAGAAGTCGTCCGGCAGTGTCTCGTCATGCATCGCCCGGGCGGTTTCGGGATCGAGCGATAGCTCGAACTGTTTGTTCCAGTCGAAAAGGAAGCGCGCGTAGCTCAAAGCGTCGTCCCGGTCGCGCGCGCCCGGACGGTGCCGCGCCACGTCCGCCGCATGCGCCGCGATCTTATATGCGATCACGCCCTGGCGGACGTCGTCCGCATTCGGCAGCCCCAAATGCTCTTTCGGCGTGACGTAGCAGAGCATCGATGCTCCGTGCCAGCCGATCATCGCCGCGCCGATCGCGCTGGTGATGTGGTCGTAGCCGGGTGCGATGTCCGTGACGAGCGGCCCGAGCGTGTAGAACGGCGCCTCGTAGCACAGCTCGTTTTCCTTTTTCACCTGGAGCTCGATCTGATCCATCGGGATGTGGCCAGGCCCTTCGATCATCACCTGCACGTCGTATTCCCATGCCTTTTTGGTCAGCTCACCCAGCACGCGCAACTCGGCGAACTGCGCTTCATCGCTTGCGTCCGCGAGGCATCCGGGACGCAGCCCGTCGCCGAGCGAAAAGCTGACGTCGTGCTTCTGGAAAATCTTGCAAATCGCGTCGAAGTTTTCGTAGAGGAAATTCTGCGACTTGTGGAAACTCATCCACTGTGCCAGCAGCGCGCCGCCGCGGCTCACGATTCCCGTGATGCGGTTTCGCACGAGCGGCAGAAACTCGCGCAGCACGCCCGCGTGGATCGTCATGTAGTCGACGCCCTGCTCGGCCTGCTCCTCGATCACTTCGAGCATCAAATTGATCGACAAATCCTCTCCGCGGCGGACACGCGACAGCGCTTCGTAAATCGGCACAGTGCCGATGGGCACGGGCGACGCGTCGATGATCGCCTTGCGGATCATCGGGATGTCGCCGCCGGTCGAAAGGTCCATCACCGTGTCCGAGCCGTAGTGCACGGCGCGGTGTAGTTTTTCGAGTTCTTCGCTGACGTTCGAGGTCGTAGCCGAGTTGCCGATGTTCGCGTTGATCTTGCAGCCGAACGCCACGCCGATGCCCATCGGCTCGAGGTTGCGGTGGTGGATATTGGCGGGAATGATGGCGCGGCCGCGCGCGACTTCGCTGCGCACCAGCTCGGGTGAGATTTTTTCGCGCAGCGCCACGTAGGCCATCTCTTCCGTGATAACGCCCTGACGCGCGTAGTGCATCTGCGAGAAGTTTCGAGCGCCGCCGTTTGTCGCCGCGACGCGCTTCTCAATCCATGCATCCCTCAGTGCCATAAAACCCCCGTTCCAGCCGCGGCGACTGCACAATTTGCCGCCAGCGGCCTCATTATCGCACCGCGACTCTCACGCGGCAACTCAGGCGGTGTGTGCCTTAGCCTCTCCAAGGTAGATCAAATCAAAGATATGGCGGCATACACGAGCGACGAGAGTGGGAAATGAATGCTGGAAACAGCCTCAACGGAAGGGGAAGTGTGGCGTGCCACGCCTCGTTGGATATGGTAATTTGCCTCAGCGCATTGTCCGTGTAGCCCGAACGAGCTTAATATCAGAGGAAATCACGATGGCTGTGTCCTCCATCCCCGGCGTCGTTGTTAGGCAGATGACAGCCGCCGATATTCAGGCGGTCATTGATATGCAGTCACGCGTCTTTCCGGAGGACCTTCGTTGGACGCCGGATGAGATCGCGCATCACCTTGCCGTTTTTCCCGAAGGCCAACTGGTCGCCGTTGACGAAACGGGCCGTATCATCGGTTCGGCCAGTTCGCTGATCATCGACTGGGATGACTATGCAGAATCCGCCAAGTGGTCGGCCATCACGGGCCACGGCACGTTTGACACGCACAATCCCCTCGGCAAGACCCTTTATGGCGCGGACCTGTGCGTAGACCCCGAGGCTCGCCGGCACGGTGTTGGCTCTCTTTTCTACGAAGCGCGCAAGAAGATGGTCAGAGAGCGCCGACTAAAGCGCCTACTGACTGGTGGGCGGATTCCGGGTTTCAACCAGGCGCCCGCGGGCACGACGGCGCGGGATTATGTCGCCGACGTAGCCACGGGAAAGCGAAAGGACTCGACCCTTAGCTTTCAGCTCGCCAACGGACTGGTTGTTCTGGATGTCGTCCCGGAATATCTCGACGACACCGAATCGCGCGGATTCGCGACGCTCCTCGAATGGCTCAATCCGGAGTACGTGGCTACGGTCAGCCTCGAGGCCAGCGATCAGCACGTAGCTCTCGAGGGACCGGGCTTGCGAGACCGGCGCGAGCAGGTCCGGCCGCGGCGTGTCCGCATCGCCGCGCTCCAATATTTGCTGCGCCCGATCAAAAGCTTTCAGGATTTCGCAACGCAGGTCGAATTCTTCGTGCGCAGCGCGCAGGATTACCGCAGCCAGTTCGTTGTGTTTCCGGAGTACTTCTCAACGCAGCTTCTGAGCTACTTGCGCGAGCCCGCCCCGGCTCGTGCGGTGCGCCTCCTCGCGCAGCTAAGTCCGGAGTACGAGGCGCTTTTCAAGCGGCTCGCTGATGAAACCCGGATGTATATCATTGCGGGGACCCATCCCGTCATTCAGGAAGGCCAGCTTTTCAACGCCGCGCATCTTTTTACGCCGAATGGCCAGGTGTTCCGCCAGAAGAAAGTCCATCTCACTCCGTCAGAGCGCGGCTCATATCAGATGAGCCGGGGCCACGGCTTCTACGTCTATCACACGGATTACGGCAAAATCGCGATTCTCGTGTGTTACGACGTGGAATTCCCGGAAGCCGCCCGCGTGCTGGCGGAAGGCGGAGCGCAAATTCTCTTCGTACCGTCCTGCACGGACGAGCGCCAGGCATTCTGCCGCGTGCGTTATTGCTCGCAGGCCCGCGCCATCGAGAATCAGATTTACGTCGCGATGGCGTCTACCGTCGGCAATCTTCCGGACGTGCCTTGTATGGCCACGCACTACGGCCAGGCGTCGATTCTCACGCCATCGGACTATTTTTTCGCGCGAGATGGAATCGCAGCCGAAGGTATCGTGAATCAAGAACAGATGGTCATTTCGGACGTGGACCTAGATCTTCTTGAGGAGCAGCGCGTGAACGGTACGGTCATCCCGCTCAACGATCTGATCAAGGACGCCTACGACCGCGTGATCCACTACACCGATCGGCGCAACGGGGACACGCCCGCCCGGGTGCCCGCGGTTTCTCGCCAGGGAATCACAGGCTCAGGCAAGTCGAGCGACTGACGCCCGGCCTATGAATGCCGGGCCCAGGGCAGCGTCGAGTTTGCGAAGGCGACTTTGCCGCGCAGTAGATGATAGATGTACGCGCCCAGGCAGAACTTCCCGAATAGCAGCGCTGAAAACGCCATCACCACGAACGCTTCGAACACTCGCGCCGTGACGATCCAGCCTTGCGTCAGCGCCACGCCGACGATCGCCAGAAACGCAGCCGCCATTCCCTGTGCGAATCGTCGCGCGGGAGGCGCGGGAGCGAGCGCGGGCCTTCCTCGCGGCGCGGCGAACACGCGGTTGTAGAACACCTCGAACGGGTTTAGTTTCGGCAGCAGGACATTCCACCAAAGCACGGCTGACAGCGCGAAGAAAAACGCCGGCGAGCCCAGGATGATCGCGACAACAATCAGCGTTCCCACAATTCTGGGCTGAAAATACAGGCCCGAGAAGTGCATGTCGCAGACCGCGTCGGGCTCGTCCAAGAATCCCTGCTGTTTCATGAAGTTTTTTACGGCGTAGGAGCTCATGGCCAATCCTCACTCGCGCAGAACGTCGCAAGCGCGACAAGCATACTACTCAATTCGATGCTCGTGCCGCGCGTCGGATGCTTTTGCTCGGGCCACCGGCTCCGCCGTCGCGCGCGGCGTCATTACCGCACCGCGACTCTCACGCGGCAGCCAGCGGTAAGCTGGGCCTGCTAGTTCGATAAGCGGCAGTGGGTTGTTTCCGATAGTCTGACCAATCAGGCACAACTCCGAAAGAGTAGACTCGTCGAACTTCTTCCGCTAATGTGAGCGAAAGGTGGAATATGACTGGATTCTTTGGCGACCCCAAGGTTGACGTGGTGGCGAGTTCCGGAATGCTTTGTGTGACGGTTCACCCTAGAGACCAATGGCAGGCTGGACTTGTGGCTTTGGGTGGTGACGTCTTATTTTCTGCACTTCTTTATCACTTTTGGTCGTTCACACCCCTTTCCATTCGCATCATTTGGATAGTTATCTTGATTTCTACCCTCCTGAGTTTGGTCTACCAGTTTCTTGGTGAGGAAATTATAGAGATTGATTCCCAAAAGCTGACCATCCGCAAGGGAATCCATGGGTGGGAGCGAACGCGCGAGTACCAAATCAATGAATGCAGTAACCTCGAATGGGACGCAGGCCGGGAAGGCGGTTCCTGTCTGACATGCAAGGCGGGTCGGCGGCCGATAAGGTTCGGAAGCAGGGTGTCGGAGAATGATGCAATCGAAATCCTAGCTGCTCTCCAGCGAACTCTGCCTGACGTGGCTCAACAGATTTGTGCACATCCGGCTGGCAAGGAACATTTCATTACTTTGGGGCTGAGCAAGCGGTGAAGGGTGGCCAATTCGCTCCCCTGTCCGATTAACTTAACATGGTTATCGGAGAATGGCCCACTATCCAACGGGCGACGAGCTTGCTCCCGGAAGCTTAGCCGTGTATAGAAGGGGGACAGAAGGGTTAGATGAGAGCGGCACCATCGAAAATCTTTTCCGCGGCTCTCGTGCTTCTCGTGATTTCAGGCGCGGCTCTCGCGCATCACGGAACCTCGCGCTACGATCTCGAGAAGACCGTCACGCTGAGCGGCACCGTCACCGGATTCGACTGGGGCAATCCGCACTGCCTTGTTCACATGGACGTGAAAGCCGACAACGGCGAAATCCAGCACTGGACCTTGGAGCTCGCCTCGCCGTTCACCATGTCTCACGCGGGCTGGAACAAGGATTCGCTCAAGCTCGGAGACGAACTCGTCGCGGACACTCATCCCGCCAGAAATGGAATCAGTCTCGGCATCAGCGCCACTTCGAAAAACATAATGAAGTTCGTCGTGAACGGAAAGTCGCTTTCCACGCCGTAACAAACTCCTGCTAAAAAGCAAATTTCGCGGCGAGCTGTACGAGCCGGGGATCGGCCGCGCTGACGACGTGGCCAAACGTTTGTAGATTGTTGACCTCGCCGTCCACGGCCGCCGGGCCGTAAAACTGGGCGTGGTTGAAGACGTTGAAGCCCTCGATTCGAAGATCGAGCGATTTCGATTCCGTGAGCCGCACGTTTTTGGTGACCTGCATATCGAAATTGCTGATGCCTGGACCGTAGAAAAACCGCCTCGATGAATTTCCCAATTGGCCGAGTGTCTCCGTCTGGAAAAGCGCCGTGTTGAATTCCGGGCGCCCGTTGCGCGGATTCCGGTTGATCTCGAGCGGGCCGGGCGTGAATTCCGGCGTGTCCAGCAGATTATTGTTCACGCCGTTGCCGAGCGTGCCGAGCAGGGAACGGTCCGAATTGTCGTAGAGCGTGACGGGGAATCCGGTGGCGAATCGCGTGGTGCCGGAAATGCTCCAGCCTTCCGTGAGCCGGTTCGAGCGGCCGAAAAGGCGCTCGAACGGCAAATTGTAGCTGTAGCTCGCCACGAAATCGTGCCGCATGTCCCAGGAAGAAATCGCGCGGCTGAGCCTCGGATTGAACGGATTCAGTTGCTCGCCGATGTTCGAGGCTTGATCGATCGACTTCGCATACGTGTACGCGAATAGAAAAGTCGTCCGCTTGCCCGCGTATCGCAAATTTGTCTGCAGCGCATTGTAGTTCGAATTGCCGATGGTTCGCTGCGACGTCGTCGCCCCGTAGTTCCCGTACAAAGCCGGGCTTGATCCCAATCCGATGTCCCGCGTTCCTTGATACATGTGGCCTGATGCCGAGGTGTAAACGGCGTCCTCGCCGTACGGCCCGCACGTGGAACTGCCCGGCGCTACCTCGCTCGGCTGGCTGAGGCTCAAACATTGCGCGGGATCGCCGACGTTTGTGGGGTCGAGCACGAGGGCGTGATGCCCTTCGTTCCCGACGTAGCTCATCGTCAGCAGGATACTTGGCGTGATCTGCCGCTGCATCGAGAGCATGTAGTCCTCGGTGTAGGGCACGGCGTTGCGGTAATAGAAATAGGGATCGGCGCTGATGGGAGTGACGGCGGCCCAGTCGAATGCCGTGTAGGGGTGTTTGGCCGATACGGTGTTCGGCGGAAATGTGATCGGATAGGGGTTGAGGTTGACCGTTCCATCTCCGGCGTTGATAAAAGGCGTGGCAAAAAGCGGCGGCGCCGGACTCAGATAGTTGTATCCGAATGGCGGCACCGAATACATGATGCCAGCCGATAGCCCCGGAAAAGCCGTATAAAAAATTCCGTAGCTGGCCCGAATGCTGCTTTCCCCGGGGCCGCCAAAGATCTTTCCCAGAATTCCACCGTCAAATCGCGGCGAGTAAGCCAATCCAATTCTCGGCGCGAAATTGTGATACTTGGATGGCGACAGCGTCGAAGGTATCCCCGGATCACCCGGCACCACCAGCCCCGGAATTGCATTCGGATAGAGGACCGATTGCTCGCCCGGCACGACGGTCTGGATATTATTGTTCTTCTCCCACCATGGCATGATCAGGTCCCAGCGCAATCCAAGATTGAGCGTCAGATCGCTGCGGACGCGCCAGCTATCCTGGATGAACGCTCCGGCGTACCGGTTCCGAAGGTAAAAAGGCTGGCCGGTGGATTGCGTGAAGTTGCTGGGAACGCCCAAAAGAAAATCGGCGAAGGCCGAACCCGTTTCGGTGCCGAGAATATTGAATGTTCCGTTGAACGTAGCGTTGGGATGCTCGTTCACCTGGTCCGCGTGAAATTGGCCGCCAAATTTGAGCGTGTGCGCGCCGACCACCTTCGAAATCGAGTCGCTCAGATACAGAGTATTGTTCCACTGAATTGTGTTCGTGATCGGCACGCCCATGATGAACGACGGGAATACGATATTTTCCACGCCTTCATATTGCGGTGCCTGGACCGTAATCCCCGTCGTGCCGGCTCCCGTTGCAAATCCTTGCGATGCGAGGCTCACGCCGAGTCCGCCGTGCGGTTTGCCGATATCGTTCGAATTCCGGATCAGACCAGCGTGGAATTCGTTCACGGTCTTGGCTCCCAGGACCCGGGTGTAGCCCAACGTAAAAAGCTGGGCTTGCCCGATCGTCAGGGCGTCAAATCCCGGGACGCTGGCGCCACCCTGCGCGCCCGGGTAGGGATTGTCCAGGCGGTAGTTGTCCAGAAAATAGTAGAAGGAAACTTGGCCCCATTCTTCGTTGGCGTCCATTCGCCCGGCGACCTTGTCGTCGCGAACGGTTTCATCAAAAGCAGCGGTCGAAAACTCATTGACTCCGTTAGGCTGGTTGGGCTTGGGAATGTATTGCAAAAGATTCGTCGCAGGAGCCGACCACGCGCTCATCGGAATCTGCCCGCCGGGCAGCACGCAGGTAGCGCTCGTGCATCCCGTTGTGAAGTACGGCTCGCCTTGGAAAACGGCGTAGCCGAGTTTTGCACTGAGCAAAGTGGCCAGCGCCGGCCCGCTCACTTTTCCTGTCAGCGAGCTCTCCACGTCGGAAAGATTGCCGGTACGATCCGCGAGCGACGGCACGGACGTAACCGGCGACGTCACGCCCTGCGCCGTCCTCGTTCCCTGGTAGTCGGCAAAGAAGAATATTTTCTGGCGCTTGACCGGACCGCCGATCGTGCCGCCGAACTGATTTTGCCGGAAGACGCCGCGTGCAGCGGCAAAGTAATTCTTCGAGTCGAGAACTGTATTGCGCAAGAACTCGAAAAGATTGCCGTGGAAGGAATCGCTGCCGGACTTCGTCACCACGTTGATCATCCCGCCGTTGTAATTCCCATATTCAGGATCAAAGTTCGTCGTCAGTACCCGAAATTCCTGTATCGAATCCAGGTTCGGAATCACGGATGTCCCGCCGTTCATGTGCTCCTGCACGTCGGTGCCGTTCACCATGAATCCGTTTGCGGACTCGCGCTGGCCGTTGATCGAGACATCTCCGGGGTTCAAGTCACCGGAAGGATTGATCGTTCCCGTAACGCCCGACATGATCACGGAAGTCGGCGTCAGCGTGGACACGGGGCTGACTCCCGGTTGAATCGCCAGCAGGTCGGTGTAGCTGCGGCCGTTCAAGGGCAGGGAAGTAATCTGCGCCGCTTGCACCACCTCGCCGAGGTGAGTCGCGACGGTGTCCACCTGTGCCTCGGCCGCGCTGGCTGAGACCGTCACGGTTTCGCTCTTTTCGCCTAGTTCCAATTCCGCGTCCACGCGGACGGCGGCGTCCGTATCGACTGCGATGCCGGTCTTTTTCTGCGTCTTGAATCCCGCGGCTTCGATCGTGAGTTCGTAGCGTCCCACGGGCAATGTGGGGAAGGAATAGAATCCCTGTGGATCCGTTGTCGCCTTATAGCTTGCCGCCAGGTCGAGATTCACCAATGTCAAAGTAGCGTCGGGGATCACAGCGCCGCTCTGGTCCTTCAGGGTGCCGGAGATGCTTCCGCCAGTCGCGGCCCAAGCGCGCGTGCACGCGAAAAGGCAGAGCCCGGCGCACATGATCCGGACGAACGCCCGGAGACCGCGATTCGTTGGCATGATGATTTGCTTGTGGGGCCGATCTGGAATCACAAAGTCTACCCTGCACCCACAGCTATAGTAGCCCGAGTCGCTCCTCGGGTTTCAATTTGTTGCCGGACTTCCGCAGGGAGATACCCGCGACTCTATTATGGAATGTGGCGTTGGGCGATCTATTCGTGGCGATGCGTGCCGTTGCCGTTTCCGTTCGCGCCGTAGGCTGAGACCCTCGCGGCATTTGTGCCTGAAGGTTGCAACGCGAACATCGGCGCCTTGGGGGCGGCATCGCGCGACGCTGCAATCACCGCCGGATCGATCCTTTGAATCGACGCGTCCACCGCGCGCTCGTACAGTCCGGAAATATACGCCTCTCGCGAATCGCTTTGGAGAACGCGCAGAATCTTGGCCTTCAGCTCGGTGAAGACGATCCTCGCATCGTCGGACGCGTCCACAGTTTCAAATCTGTATTCGATGCTGAGCCTGTCGAATTCCGCCAGCAGCGCCGTCTGATACCTGCGAAAGCTTTCGTACATATCGTGGGCGGGGAACACGTCCATCCCAGATTCCCAGTAGTCGAATCCGCGCGAAAAGATCACGCGGGGAATCAGTTGATCCACGCCGAGGCGCAGATAGAAAACCGCGTCGGGCACGAGCGCCACGCTGAAGATGCTGCGAATCCATGCCGGGTCCATTCCGCGAACGATCGCGCGGGCCATCAGCGAATAGATGTAGCGGTCGGTCAGCACGACGAATCCGGCGCGCAGCGCGGGCATGATTTCGTTCTCGAGCCGGTCCACGAAATCCGTCGCGTAGAAAAGGCTCTGCGTCACGCGTCCGAGGTTGTTGCCCTCTTTCGCGCGGCGGATGCCTTCGCCGGCGAGCGGCGAACGCGAGATGCCGGTATCGAGCACGGCGTGGCCCAATTCCTCGAGCCACGGCTTCAGCAGGTTGATCTGCGTCGTGCGCCCCGCGCCGTCGGTCCCTTCGACAACGATCAGCTTGCCCGCGAGATCGGAAAGCTTGATTCCGGGCAGAGTCTTTCCATAGGTCGTTCTCATGGCCGCACCCTCAGTTCCTTGGCTTTTTCGAGATGAGTTTTGGCGATCTGGCGTACCTGCGCCTGCTGCACTTCCACGGGCAGCGTCGCGTCGATCACAGTCAGGCCGAATTCGGGGATCATCTTTTCGTACTCTTCGATGATGCGCCCCTGGAAAATCCGGAAGCTTTCCTCGAGATCGTCGCTGACGCCCAGATCCATGCCCGCTTCGTAGAATTTGAATCCATCGCGCGCCGTGGTGAGGCGCCCGATGGCCGTCTCGAGCGGCACGCGAAAGTAGAACGCGACGGTCGGCTTCGCCGCGAATCCGTAGAGGTCGCGTACCCACGCGCGGTCCATCCCGCGCGCCACGTCGCGCGCGAACGCTGTGTAGATGTACCGGTCGCACAGCACTACGGCGCCTGCCTTGAGCAGCGGCAGGATGCTGCGCTCGATTCGGTCTGCGAAATCGGTCGAGTGAATCAGCGAAAACGTAGCGGGCGTCAGCATCTTCTTTTTCTTGCCCAGCTTGGTGGTGTCCTTCACGAGCGCCGAAGAGTTCCACTGGCTGAAGACGACGCCGTAACCCTTCGATTCGAGCCATTTGTGCAGCAGGCTGAGCTGCGTCGATTTGCCCGAGCCGTCGATGCCTTCGACGACGAACAGTCTTCCCGGAAACTCCTCGCCTCCGTTGCGCCGTGCCAGCGGCGCAACGGGCTCCACCGGTTGGAAAATTTCAAACGGACCGATCCGCCCCATTCCAGAATTGCCGATATTCATGGTCCTCTCTCGGGCCCTAGGCTTGCCGCGCGGCCCCGTTGGAAGCGAGAGGGCATGCGAAGGGCTGGTTATCGCCCAGCGGACGAATGGGCGCAAAGATAGTGGTGCTTTTCTTCGGGGTTTCTGGCGAACGGGAGATCCCGGCGGACGCCGTAGAGTATCGCTCAAGCGACGTGATTTTGCAGCAACAATTTCAGGGCGGGCTTTTCAAGCCGGAGAACGGCGGGCGCCGCCGAAATCGACCTTCCAGCGTGCGTCGCGGCCATCTTCATTCGCAAAGGACTTGGCAGATTCGTGCGCTCGGCCACAATCGCGGGTTTGCGGAACCGCCGCAGTGATGTGACAATACTCGCATGACAAAAACATTCACGATGACCGCATCAATTCTGGCTGCCGCGATGTTCCTGTGCGCGAGCGCTCGCGCACAGCAAACTCCTGCGGCGAGCACTTCGCAAGCTCCCGCGTCGAGCTCTCAGCAATCGACGAAGACGGCGACCGCGCCTGCGCTCACCACGCAGAAGGACAAAGAGAGCTACGCCCTCGGACTGAATATCGGTAAGGGTCTGAGCCACGATCAAGTAAACGTTGATCCCGCGATTGTGGCGCGCGGCATTGAGGACGCGCTCTCCGGCACCAAGCCGCTCCTGACCGATGAGGAAACGCAGGCCGCGCTCACCGCGCTTCAGAGCGATGTCCAGAAATCCACGGAGGCAAGAATGCAACTGCAGGGAGCAACGAACCAGGCGCAAGGCGAAGCGTTCTTGGCGGCCAACAAAGCGAAGGACGGCGTCGTCACACTGCCGAGCGGCCTCCAATATAAGATTCTAACGGCAGGCACAGGGCCAAAACCCCTGCCGACCGATTCCGTCGTCTGCAACTATCGCGGTACGCTCATCGACGGTACGGAATTCGACAGCTCCTACAAGCGCGGCCAGCCCGCCACGTTTCCTGTGAATCGCGTGATCAAGGGCTGGACTGAGGCACTCCAACTCATGCCGACAGGCTCGAAGTGGCAGCTATTCATTCCGCCTGACCTGGCGTATGGCGCGCGCGGCGCGGGCGGCCAGATCGGCCCCAACGCCACACTCATCTTCGAAGTCGAACTGATCTCGATCCAGGGCAAGTAAGACTGGCCCCCAGCGACGGCGAGCGCCTCGTTCGTCGTCGCATCCCAGGCTCCTCCGCTAATCGGACGTGCCTCTTCCTTGATATCGTCATTCTGAGCGAAGTGGTCGGACTTTTTTCTTCGCCCCTCTCTTGCGGGACGTCTGGCCACGCAGTCGAAGTACGCTTTTCCATCGCTCGCTTTTTGAGCGATGAACCTCTCTTCGGCGTCGCCAGGAACGGAAATCCCAACAAAGCTAACTGGCTTCCGACCGCGGGACCACCAGCTTTCGAAAAGGTCTACAGGAGGCATCGCTTGCGCTCGGAAACGCGTCTGCCTAAGATGATCGCGTGACTCTCGTGCTGAATTTTGCGGCGGTGCCGGGAGATGCAACGCGGACCCGGGCGAAAAATTCCGCAATAGTTTCTAATCGCCAAAGTCGGCGGCTAGAGAGCGACCCAAATGGCTGAAAATAAAGAGCGCCTATCCGGCCTAATCGCCAAAAAGTCCGGGGGTGCCTCGATCGGTCTTGCGCGCGTTGGCATCGGGGTCGTGCTTGCATCGCTCCTTGTCGCGCTTGCAGGAGGCACTCGTGCCGGAACCGATGTCACATCGTCACGCAGCAGTTGGGAGTCGTCGGAGAAAAATATGCCCGCGTCCGCCGCATCGGAGAAATTCGCTCAACTGAGTGACCAATTCCTCAAAGATTCGCTCGCGCTCTCTCCCACGAGCGCTTCCGCCGCTGGATACCACCACCACGTCGATCCGAAGACCGGGAAGACAATCGCGCTCGACGCGCAACTCGACGACATGAGCCTCGAAGCCATGGCCACGCGGCGCGCATTTTACGTCGCGTGGCGGGAGCGCTTTCGCACCGAGACGCCGCCAGCGTCGCTCGACCGCGGGGACGCGGCCGACTGGCAGCTTATTGATGATCAGATCGGCCTCAACCTGCTCGAGTACGACAAAATTCAGGCCTATCGCCATCATCCGACGGTGCCGGTCGAATTGATCGGCAACGCAATCTTTTTGCCACTTTCACAGAGTTACGCGGCCAAGCACGTCCGCCTCGAAGCCGCGCTCGACAGAATCGAACAGATTCCGCGCCTTCTCAACCAGGCTAAGCAGTATCTCGGCGATGCCGACCCCGTCTTCGTGCAGACCGCGATTCAGGAGAATGATGGCAACATCGATCTCATCCAGACCACGGTCGCGGACGAAATAAAGTCTGAGATTGATCCCAACTCGCACCTCAAGGCGCAATACGACCGCGTCGCGCCGCCCGCGATTACGGCGCTGAAGGCTTTCTCGCGCTGGCTCCGGGATGACCTCGGCAAGCGCAGGTCGAATCAGGATTGGCGGCTGGGAAAAGACCTCTACGATCAGAAATTCAAGCTCGTGATGGAGACGTCCATCACTCCGGAACAGGTTCTCTCGGCGGCCGAAGATGAACTCAAGTCCGTTCGCGCGGAAATGCTCCAGCTTGCGCTTCCCATGCACGCGCAAATGTATCCCGGCCACGGAGACCACTCCGATCTCACCGGGCGCGAGCGCGAAAACCGGATCATCGGCGAAGTCCTCGGAAAAATCTCGGACGATCATCCGCGTCGCGACCATCTGCAAGAGGCCGTTCAGGCCGACCTCGAAAGCATCAAGGCCTTCATTCGCGAGAAGCAGATTGTTTCGCTGAGCCCGCGCGACAATTTGAAAGTGATTCCCACGCCGCCTTTCATGCGCGGGATTTATTCGGTCGCGGGTTTTCAGAGCGCGCCGCCGCTCGAGCCGCAGGCCGAGGCGCAATACTGGGTCACGCCGATCGATCCCAGCGTGCCTGCCGACAAAGCCGAATCGAGACTGCGCGAGTACAACAGTTGGGTCTTGAAATGGCTCACGCTTCACGAAGCGCTGCCCGGCCACTACATCCAATTCGAGCATCTCAATAGCCTCCAGCCCGAGCGCAGGCGCCTGCTGCGATCGCTTTTCTCGAATGGAGCTTACGTGGAGGGTTGGGCGGAATACGGCGCGCAGGTGATGATGGACGAAGGCTTTGCCAATAACGATCCGCGCTTCCGGCTGGAAATGCGCAAAATTCGCCTCCGCCTGCTCGCCAATGCGATCCTCGATGTGAAGATGCAAACAATGGGCATGACCGACGAGCAGGCTATGGACTTGATGACGAAAGATGCGTTTCAAACGCAAGCCGAGGCGGAAGGGAAGTTGGTCCGCGCGAAACTCAGCTCCACGCAATTGCCCACCTACTACGTTGGCCTGCGGGAATGGCTCGCGTTCCGCCAGCGATATCAGGCAGCCGCCGGCAAGAATTTCAACATGTTGAAATTTCATGATGCCGTGCTGGACGAGGGACCGCTGCCGGTCCCCGTCGTGGAGAAACTCCTGATGCCGTCCGCAACGCAAGTCCAGCAATGAATGAGAGCGAAGCGATCCTAATCGGGGAAACGGAAAATGAGACAAGCAGCTAACAGCAAATCCCGGCCAAATCGCCCGATTGATGCCAATCGATGGGACTCGGTGCTCCGCATCTTGAAGCTCGCGATCCTGATTCCCGCGCTCGCGTTGCAATGCATTGCGGCCGGAGATTTCCGCTCCGCGGAGGCTGCGTCTCCGAAAGCCGCGCCCGCGCCTCGCGCCCAGAACACCGTCTACGAAATCACGCAGGACAAGGGCTATCGCTTCGAGCGCGGCGGCTGGATTTACGTGCATCTCGAAGGCTCGCCGCACGACATCGGCTACCAGCACGGCTATCTGCTGGCGCCGGAAATCGCCGATGCGTTCGGCGCGCTTCGCCTCGAGATGACGCACGACACCGGGCGCAGTTGGGACTTTTTCCGCCGCGCTGCCCGCGAAATGCTGTGGCCCAAGATCGATCCGGAGTATCAGGCCGAGCTGCAAGGGATCGTCGATGGCCTGCAAGCGAAAAAGACCAAGCTCGACCTCGATGACGTCGTCGCATTCAATGCCTTCGCCGAGCTTCCCGATTACTACGTGCCGTGGCTCAACCAGCAGACGCGCGCGCAAAACGTGTTCGATCCGCGCGCCTTCGAGCATTGCAGTGCGTTCGTCGCCACCGGCAGTTGGACGAAGGATCACCAGATCGTGATGGCGCACAGCAACTGGACGACGTACGTCGAGGGCTCGCGCTGGCGGATCATTTTCGATATCGTGCCGCAGACCGGCTATCGCCTCCTGATGGACGGAATTCCCGGCGTGATCGCAAGCGACGACGATTTTGGCGTCAACTCAGCCGGAATCATGATCACCGAAACCACCATCGGGAATTTTCACGGCTGGGACCCGAACGGCAAGCCTGAATTCGTGCGCGCCCGCAAGGCGATGCAGTACGCGGACTCGATCGACAACTACGCGAAGATCATGATCGATGGAAATAACGGCGGCTACGCGAACGATTGGCTGCTCGGCGACCGCAAGACCGGCGAAGTGGCCCGTCTGGAACTGGGCCTCAAGCACACGAAGTTGTGGCGCACGTCGGACGGTTATTTCTCCGGCGCGAATTTCCCGAGCGATCCCGACGTGATCAAGGATGAGACGACGTTCGATCCAAACAATCCCGCCAGCGGGCCAAATGCCCGCCGCATCCGCTGGGAACAGCTCCTCAACGGGAATAAGGGAAAGATCGACACGGCGCTCGCGGAGGTATTTCTCGGAGATCACTACGACACGTTCACGAAAAAGGAGGGCGCAAACCGGCGCACGCTCTGCGGCCACGGTGATACCACTCCGGAAACGTATCCCGGCTCGAGCGCGCCGCCTTTCGATCCGTACGGCGCAGTGCAGGGCAAAGTGATGGACAGCACGACGGCGTCCCGGATGGATTTCATCGCGCGCATGGGCCATCCGTGCGGCATCAATTTCGACGCGGCAAAATTCCTTGCCGATCATCCGGAATTTTCGTGGCAATCGCCGGTGTTGCGCGACATGATCGCCGGTCCTTGGACCGAATTCCACATTGGCGAGCACATCCCGAAGCAGGGCCAGTGAGCTGACCCCGCGTCAGCTTTTTGGGGCATAGCCCCAGTTACTATCAAATAAGCGCCATCGCCTGGACCGGCATCTGGAATCCCAGGCCGGAAGATGCTACAAAAAAGGAGCTTGCCTTGGTGGGTGTGTGCCAGACACTTGCTCCTCAAAGGGTTGCAAAGTCTCCATCCCCGCGGGACTCGCCGCGGAGCGGATGTGTGTGCTCCATTTCACGCTTTTCATCGAGCAGGAATGCGCTGAAATGCGCCGCGAAACCGCTCTCGGCAATGCCAAGCACGAACGCCAGGTTGAATTCATGCAGAAGATTTCGGAGCGCGGAGAGACGCTGGTCCGCGTGGCCACAAGCGGCTTTCCGATGTCCGACGAACTCAAAGCGCGCATCCTGAGCACGCTTCTCACGCTGATGAATTGCCGCGAAAATATGGACCGCGCCGCGATGCGCCAGTCCGCCCTTCGGCGTTTCGTCGGTTAATTTCCCCTCGACAATTTGCGGGACGGATTATGCGCTGATGTAGCGCGCGTAGAGCGAGCGAGCCACCGCCGGATCCTTCGTTCCCTTGATGATCGCGCGGCCGTCCGCGAAGACGGTCAATTCGTAGGGCGCGACGCGGAAGCGCAGCAGGAAATCGTTATTGCGGACTTCGGCTGCGGCGGAACCGAGGCGCTTGCCAAGTTCGCCGAGATCGAGCCGGCGGCCGCGCTCGTAGATTTGCACGGAGTCCCGCCCGCACATCGTGATGTGCGGTTGGGCTTCGCCCGTCAGAAATGCGAATTCACGGCGGGCGCAAGCCCGGCAATCCAGATTGCGCGCCGCGCGAATCGACTGGAATTTCCCCGTCCAAACATCACAGGAGACCAGGCGCCCGTGCAGCATTTCCGGCTTTCCAGCCAGAATCTTCATGGCTTCTGTGGCTTCGATGGAAGCGACGACACCGGCCGCGGCGCTGAGCACTCCGGCGGTGTCGCAAGTGGCTTCGTTGCCAAGCGACGCACTGACAGCCGCGTATTCGTCGCCGCCCTCCAGCAGGCACGCAAGGCAAGGCGACTCGCCCGGCCGAATCGTCATCGTCACGCCGTAGCTGCCCACTGCCGCCGCGTAAATCCAAGGGACGCCGAGCGAAATCGCCGCGTCGTTCAGCAGCAGACGCGTCTCGAAATTGTCCGTACCATCGAGGATGAGCGGAAATTCCGCAAAAAGCTCGGCGGCGTTTTTCGGCGTGAGGTCGGCGACGATGCCTTCGACCTCCACGCCCGCGTTGATCGCGCGCAGGTGGCGCTCCGCGGCTACGGCTTTGGGCAGAGCGTCGCGCGCGTCGGATTCGTCGAATAGCGTTTGGCGCTGCAAGTTCGAAGGTTCGACGAAGTCGCGGTCGATGATGCGCAAGCGCCCCAAACCGGCGCGGACCAGCAGATTCGCTACGACGGTTCCAAGCGCGCCGCACCCGACCAGCACGGCGCTCGAGGCCAGGAGCTTTTCCTGGCCGGCTTCGCCGATGCCCGCGAAGAGAATCTGGCGCGAATATTTCTCGTATTGCTCGGGTTTCATGCGATGTATCCAATTACTAAGCTCATCATAGCGCCTTTTCGCGGCGGGCGGGCAACGCGGCTGTGCTAACCTTTCCTCTTAATTCCTTGGGGCGAATGAGAGTTCCACACCGATCAACGTACTCTTGGGCTGCCCTCCTGGCTCGGCTCGCAGGCGGGCTTGCCTGCGTTTTTTTTTCGGCGGTGTTTGCCCGCGCGCAGCAGCTGTCGGTGGAAGGCGCGCGCGTAGCTCAAATCCGCGTTGTGGATGAAACCGGGACTGCGGTGACCGCGAAAATCCCGGCCCTTGCCCTCGTCACGGGTAAGCCCTTCGATTTTGCCGCCGAGCGTGAAAGCCTGCGCCAACTCTACGGGACCGGCGATTACTCCGACATCCGCGTCACGGCCGCGCCGGAAGCAGAGGGCGTTCGAGTCGATTTCGTCGTCCGGCGGAATTTCTACGTCAACGTGATTCGTATCGAGGGCCTGCGTCCGCCTCCGACCGAGCCCGCGGCGCTGGCGTCGCTGCGTCTCAGCCTGGGCGAGCCGTTCCGTGAGAGTTCGCTTGCCGAGGCGGTCGACCGCCTGCAGGCGACGCTGCGCGACGACGGCTTCTATCAGGCGAAAATAAAGTGGTTGCTCGAGCCGCACGCGGATACGCGCCAAATGGATATCGATGTAACGGTGGACACGGGGCCGCGCGCCTACGTGGGCGCCATCACGATCGAAAACAAGACGCATTTTCCCGACCAGGAGCTTTTGCGCCGCTTGAAAATTTCGCAAAAGAACGATGTGACGGCCGCGCACGTTTCCCGCGGGTCGGAACGGCTGAAGAATTTTCTGGTGAACCAGGGCTACCTCGGCGCGGGCGCCGTCATCACGGCGGGCGCGTACGACGCGGCCTTGAATCGCCTCCCGCTGAAACTGTCTGTGAGCGCCGGACCGCGTGTGCGTGTGGAGATCAACGGCGCGCACTTGAGCAAGGGCAAGGAGCGGAAGCTTCTGCCGATCTATGCGGAAGGCGCCGTGGACGAAGACCTGCTCCAGGAGGGCAAGCGGAACGTCCGGGATTACTTTCAGAGCCAGGGTTATTTCAACGCGGACGTCGAGGTCCGCTCCCAGGAAGATGCGAACGGCCAGCGCCTCATCAGCTACGACATCACGCGCGGCGACCGCTTTCGCCTGGCTGGCGTCTCGTTCGACGGAAACAAGTATTTCGGCAGCGGCTTGCTCGCGCGCCGGCTGCAACTCCAGACCGCCTCTTTCGCCTCCAGCGGCCGCTTCAGCCAGCAACTGCTGCGCGGCGATTCCGATTCGATCCGCGCGCTGTATCTCTCGAACGGATTTCGCGACGCGCAGGTTACGTCCGAAGTCGACGACCGCCACAACGACAAAAAGAACAATCTGTTCGTTGCATTTCACATTGTGGAGGGTCCGCAGACACTCATCGGCGGCTTGCAGATCGACGGCAATCATGCCATCTCCACCGCTAGTCTGCTAAATGTGACCGGATCGACGAAAGGCGAGCCATATTCGGAGTCCGGAGTCGCGAGCGACCGCAACAACATTCTGGCGCTCTATTACAACGAGGGTTTCCCGCAGGCATCGTTTCGCGAGGAAGTATCGCCGGCCGGCGCGGCGAACGGCGTCAACCTCGTATATCACATCACCGAGGGCACCCAAATCGACGTCGCGAAAGTGCTGCTGACCGGATATCAATTCACGCGGACCAGCGTCATCTCCAGCCAGATCGAGATCAAGCCGGGGGGGCCCTTGCGGGAAGGTGACGTCGCGAAAACGCAGAGACAGCTCTACAACCTCGGCGTGTTCAACCGCGTCCAGATCGCGCCGCAAAACCCCGATGGAACCGATCCCGACAAAACCGAGGTCGTCGAGGTGCAGGAAGGGCAGCGCTACACGATCGGCTACGGCTTCGGATTCGAGGTGCAGCGGATCGCCGGCGGCAGCTCGAATCCCAACGGGACGACGATCGGTGCTAGCCCCCGCGGCATCTTTGAGATCGCGCGCGCGAACATGTTTGGGCACGCGCAGACTCTGTCGTTCAAAGCGCGGGCCAGCACGCTCGAATACCGGTTCGCGGCCGGCTACACGGCGGAAAATTTTTTGACCGACCGAAGCCTGAGTCTTGAGTTCACGGGATTCGCGGACAAAACGCAGGACATCAATACATTCACCTCGACGCGCTTCGAGGGCGGCGTGCAGTTGGTGGAAAAACTCTCGCCGTCGAGCTCGCTGCTCTACCGCTATTTCTACCGGCGCGTGAAGGCGTCCAACCTGGTCAACACGATCAATCCGGAGCAAATTCCTCTCTTGAGCCAGCCGACGCTCGTTTCCGGGTTCGGCATCACGTACGCGCGGGACCGCCGGAACGATCCAGGAGACGCGACACGTGGAACGTTTAATACGATCGACCTCAGCGACGCGATCACGTCGATCGGATCGAGCGCCAGTTTCTTTCGCGGCTATTTTCAGAATTCGTCCTTCCATACCTTTGGCCGCGCGTTTGTATTCGCTCGCTCCGTGCGTTTTGGCGTCGAGCAGCCGCTGGGCAAAACGGTGGAGGGCAATCCGGTGTCGCCCCCGGTCAATTGTTCGGCAACGGCGCTGCCCATCACCGAAGAGATCATTCCGTTGCCGGAGCGATTCTTCGCAGGTGGCGGCACCTCGCTGCGAGGCTTCGGGCTGAACCAGGCCGGCCCCCGCGATCCCTGCACGGGATTTCCGATCGGCGGTCTCGCGATTCTCGTTTTCAACCAGGAACTGCACTTTCCGATGAAGTTGCCGTTCGTGGGCAACCGGCTGGGCGGAACGATTTTCTACGACGGCGGAAACGTCTACACCGATGTGAGCCATATTTCGTTCGCGTGGAAGGCGCCGTCGCTCACGAATCTCAACTATTTCTCGCACACAGTGGGTTTCGGCGTGCGGTATCCGACGCCGGTCGGCCCGGTGCGCGTGGACTTCGGCTATCAGCTGAATCCCCCGAGCTACCTGGGGCTCGTCACGCCACCCGGCTCGACGACCGGGACGCTGCAGACTCTGCGGCTTCCGCACTTTGGCTTTTTCTTTAACATAGGACCGATCTTCTAATGCGCAGCGCCCTTTTCATTTTCGTGTGGGCGGCATGGCTCTCTGCGCCGGGAGCAAATCCGGCAGGCGCCCAAGCACCTGGGCCATCCTCGGCGACGGCCCAGGCGGGCGGCTCTCAAATCGTGGACGGCGTGGTCGCGCGCATCGGGGACGACATTCTCGCGGAGAGCGAAGTGCGGGAACTTGCCGCGTATCAGCAGGTCGTGGAGGGCCGTGCAAAAACGCGTCCCGAACTGATCCGCGAGCTGGCCGATCAGTGGATCGTGCGCGGCGAGGCCAATACGGCGAAATACGCGCAGCCGTCATCGGAAGACGTGGGCCGCGCCCTTGCGCGGCTCGTGGCGCAGTTCCCGTCGGCGGACGAATTCAAGAAGCGCTGCGATGCGGCCGGGCTGGGCGAGGCGGGCGTCCGGCGCATGCTCGCGCAGCAATTGTATCTCGCCCGGTTCATCGACTACCGGTTCCGTCCCGCGGCGCAAGTGGATTCCAAGCAGATCGAAACGTATTACAACGACGAGTTCGCGCCGCAGTTGAAGGCGCGCGGGCAGGCCGTCCCGGCGCTCGAAGACGTCGAGGATACGATCCGCGAAGTGCTCGTCCAGCGGGAGATCAGCGCGCGCGCCACGCAATGGCTCGACGAAACGCGCAACAATTTGCGGATTGAAGTATTGCCCGAAGGAGACCGGCCGTGAGCGCGCGCTGGATTCATTGGACGCGGCGCACTCTGCTGTTGATGGTGGGTGCGGTCGTGATTGCGGCGTGTCTTGCCGCCTGGCTCGCCGAGGGTTGGCTGCGCAGCGCATTCGTCAGCCGGCTCGAACAGAGCACCGGCGCGCGCGTGGAGATGAGCGGATTTCATCTCCATCTCTGGAACCTCAAGCTCGAGATCGACGGCTTAACGTTGCACGGTCTCGAAGCGGCCAACCAGCCGCCGCTGTTTCATGCGGACCGCATCCGCGTGGCGATTCGCATCGTTTCGTTTTTGGGCCCGAAGATCGCGCTCGATGAGCTGACCATCGACCGGCCGGCAGTGGCCATCCGATACGACGCGCGCGGCCACAGCAATCTGCCCACTCCGAAAGTACATGCGACCAATCGCCCGTGGCGCGACACGCTGTTCGATCTGCGCATCGGCAAGCTCGAGCTGCACAACGGAGTGATGATCTACAACAACCAGCAGACCCCGCTTTCGGCCAACGGCGCGCATTTCAATTTCGCGCTGCATCGCGAAGTCGCTGCCAGCGGCGCGGAGTCGTACGCCGCCACTCTTGGCTGGCAGCAAGTCAAGCTGGCGGCAAAACGGGACATGCCGTTCCGCTTCGACATCTCGGCAAAAATGTCGCTGCAGCGCGATTCATTCGAATTGGACGAACTCGTTCTCAAGGGGCTGCATTCGGAGTTGAATCTCAATGCCGCGCTCGCGAGTTTCGAGCGGCCCGACTGGAATTTGAAATATCGCGGGCGCCTCTCGCTGGCGGACGTTCGCGATATCTTCCGCCAGCCGACGACTCCGTTCGGCGACGTCGATTTTTCCGGGCAGGCGCATTACGCGTCCGGCGGCACGGATTCCGCGAGCGCTTGGACCGCGAGCGGCTATTACGCGAGCCGCGACGTGCACTTGCCGTACCGCTTTTACCACGAGAGTGGAATCGAGACTTCTGGCGATTACACGGTGGCCAACAACCGTCTCACCGTTCCTAATCTTGACGTGCACGCACTCGGTGGAACTGTGAAAGGCCAGCTTGAGATGGATTTCAAGGGGCTCGCATTTCGAACTAGGACACAAACCCGCGGCATGAGCCTCGCCCAACTTTTCAACGCACTCGATAACGACGAGCTACCCGTGAACCCGCTGCACTGGGATGGCGTCGTGGATGTCGATTCGGTGAACACCTGGAACGCGAATTTCATCCATTTCCGGACGACGGGAGAAATGAGATGGTCGCCGCCCGCGTCGCTTGCCGCCGGTGCGATTCCGGCCTCCGCGCGCGTCGAGTTCGACTACCGCGAGGACGGGCAGACCGTCGCCGTATCGCACAGCGAGATTTCGACGCCCACGGCGCGAGTGGAGATGGACGGCGTGCTCGGCCAGAAGGATTCCGCATTGGAAGTGAATTTCCGCGCCGACGATCTGGCCCAGTGGGACGATTTCATCACCGCAATTCGCGGGCCGGAGGCGGGAACGCATCGCGAGGCAGGCAAAGCGACGTGGCGCGGCCGCATCGTGGGACCGCTCGTCGAGTCGGCGTTCGTGGGCCATCTGAGCGTCGTGTCTCCTCAATACGACAATCTCGCCTGGGATCAGATAGACGGCGATATGGAATACTCGCCCGACGGCTTTGTGCTGAAGAATGCGGTTGTTCGTCGCGGCACCGCTTTGACAACGCTAAACCTTTCGCTTCAATTCAGCGGCGATTGGAATTTTCCGCCGTCAAGCCCGTGGACGCTTGATGCGCGCGTGGAGCGCGCCACCACCGACGACGTGCAGACGCTCTTCGGCACGAACTATCCCGTGAACGGCAATCTGAGCGGAGAGGTTCACGCTAGCGGCACGCGCGCCGCTCCCGTGATCGACGTGAACTTCGTGGCCGAGGAGATCCGCGCAGGGAACTGGAGTTTCGACCGGCTGAGCGGCCAGCTCCACTGGCAACAGGATGAGGTGCGGCTGTCTCACGCCGAATTGCGCGAGAGCTTCGGCGTCCTTACAGGCGGCATTCTGTATCGGCCAGGGGATCAGCATACCGAGTTCGACGTGAGCGGCGCGGGCATCGCGCTCGAAAAGATCGCCGCGATACAGTCGAAATCACTGCCGGTTGTCGGCCAGCTTAATTTCAGTCTGCGCGGAAGTGGTCCGCTACTGTCGCCCGCGGCGCAGGGTGATCTGCACATCGCGAATCTGAAACTGGGATCGGAAGCCGAGGGCGATTTCCGCGGAAAGCTCGACTCCGACGGCAAGACCGCGCAAATCTCGATCGCCTCCGATCCGGCGAGCGAGAAACTTCAGGGTGCGCTCACGATCGGACTCACCGGCGACCGGCCCATCTCCGGCCGGCTTTCCATCGCGCAATTCGATCTCGATCCCTTCATCGCCGCGGCAACGCATCTCGGCCAAATCACCGGCCATGGCACTGCCGACGGCGTATTCACCATCTCCGGCGCGCTGCGCCAGCCGGATTCCATCGAGGTCGACGCGGACATCGCTCGAATTTCGTTCAATTATGAATTCGTCCAGCTCACGAACGACCAGAACATTCGCCTCGCCTACCGCCGCAATGCAATTCGAATCGATCAGGCCCATCTGCACGGAGCGGACACCGATTTGCAGCTCAGCGGATCGGCCCGGTTCGACAAGGACCGGCGTCTCGATTTGAATCTCTCGGGCGGCGTGAACTTGCGTTTGCTCAAGGGCATGCTGCCGGACGTCGACGCGCATGGTCGCGCGGACGTGAATGTGTCCGTCCAGGGGACGCTCGCGAATCCGCGCGTCGCCGGACGCGTCAGCGTGCGGGATGCGTCCGCGGTCTACGCGGATTTTCCCGCTGGCCTGAGCAAAGTGAACGGCGATCTCGTCTTCGACCAGAGCCGCCTGCTTTTTGACCATGTCACAGCACAGTCGGGAGGCGGTCAACTGGCGATCAGCGGCAGCATCACATACGGCGAAGGCCCCATGCGATATCAAATCACCGCCACCACGTCGACGGTGCGCATTCGATATCCTGCCGGGATGAGCTGGCTGGCCGGCGGCACGCTGCAACTTTCCGGGACGAGCGACGCGGCGCTGGTCTCCGGACGCGTGCAGGTCGAGCGCGTGCTTTTTGCGCAGGGCGTGGACGTGACGTCGTTTTTCGCCTCGGCCGCGGACACCACGCCCAGCGCGCCCTCCACCTCGCCCTTTCTTCAGAACCTGGCGTTCGACGTGGAAGGCCGGACCACTCCCGGGGCGCGCATCGAATGGAGCGGCGCGCACATCGAGATGGATGGCGACGTCCACCTGCGCGGCACTTGGGACCGCCCCGTGCTGCTCGGGCACATCCACCTGCTCAGCGGCACGATGCCGTTCCGTGGAAACAATTTTGAGCTCACGCGCGGTGACATCGATTTCTCGAATCCGTTCCGTCTCGACCCGGCCCTGAACGTCGAGATGGTTTCCATCATCAACCAGTATCAGGTCACGGTCGATTTTTCCGGGCCGGCCAGCCATCTCGCTCTGAACTATCGCTCCGATCCGCCTCTTCCCGACTCGGATATTGTGGCGCTGCTCGCGCTCGGCAGCCCGGGCCAGGAAAGCGGGCTGCGTTCGCAGCCGGGCGGCGCGCAGAACTACGGCGCGACGGCGCTGCTTTCCGAAGCGATTTCGAGTGGAATCGGCGGCAGAATCGAGCACCTCTTCGGCATCAGCTCGTTCCGCGTGGACCCGTTCGTCGCCGGCACAGCGACCGAATCGAACGCCGCCGCGCGCGTCACGATCCAGCAGCAGGTCACGCGCGATCTCACGATCACCTACTCGACAAACGCCGCGACTTCGAACCAATATCAGTTGATCCAGGTGGAGTACGCCCTGAAGCGCGGTCTTTCCGTGGTCTTCCTGCGGGACATCAACGGCACCTATGGCCTCGACGTCAAATTCGTGAAGCGATTCAAGTAGGTCTCGTTTCCGCGTTACTCGGGAAGCAAAAACAGCGAGTCCGGGGAGAGCCTCACGCGCCAGGGAAGCGGACGATCGCGGAACCGCTCCCACTTTTCCTTGAACACTTCGGCTTGCAGATGGTATTCGCCCGAGTCCGTCGGTGGGTGGTGCAGCCGCAGATAGAGCGTAATGCGAAAGGGTGTTTCCGAGGAGCGCACAAGCCAGCAGGGGAAAACATTTTCTTCCAGTGCGCTTGCGCCTGAGCTTTCCACGAAGTCGATGTGGTGCGCGCGAATTCCCACGTGCGAGGCCAGCCGCGGCAGCGCCTGCGCGACGCGCAGCCTGCAATTCCAGTCGAGCGCCTCGACCGTATTCTCCGAAATCGGGCGCGCGCGTGAGAAGTTCTTGCAACCGGTCAGTCGCGCCGCTTCGAGACTCGGCGGCCGCCGGAAGATATCCTCTTTTGCTCCGAACGCGGCAACGCGCCCGCGCGAGAGCACCAGCAATCGCTCGCCGAGCCGATACGCTTCCTCGATGTTGTGCGTCACCAGCAGCACCGGCCTGCGGTAGGTGGCAAACGTCTCCTGAAGCTGCGCTTCCATCTGGCTGCGTAGGTGCGTGTCGAGAGCCGAAAGCGGTTCATCGAGGAACAGAGCCTCCGGCTCGATTGACAGAGCACGAGCGAGGGCGACGCGCTGCTGCTCGCCACCCGAAAGCTCGCGTGGATACCGCCCATCGAGCCCGGAGGCGTGCGTGCGCTCGAGCAGGGCGCTGGCACGAGCCGCCTGCTCGCCGCGCGGCAGATGGCTTAGCCCAAAGGCGACATTTTCGGCGACGGTGCGATGCGGAAAGAGCGCGTAGTGCTGAAACAGCATTCCGACGCGCCGGTCGCGCGCGGGCACTCGAATGCGCCGTTCCGTATCGAATAGTGTGCGCCCGCCGAGCGCGATCCTGCCGTAGTCGGGGCGTTCCAGGCCTGCGATGCAGCGCAGCAGCATCGTCTTGCCCGCGCCGGATGGGCCGAGCACGCCGACCGGCGCATCGTCTGCGGTGAATGAAACGTCCAGCGTGAACTCCGGCAGCTTCTTCGCAATCTGGATTTCCAGAGCCACGTCAGCGCCGCCCCGCGCGCGATGGCCCAAGGCCCTTCGCGTGCGTCCAGTAATAAAGACTGCCGAGCAGCACCAGCGAAATCGCGAGATCGATCAGGCACCATCCGATTGCGGTCTTCACGTCATCGGCTTCCACGGCGAAATAGATGGCAATCGGGATCGTGGCCGTCCTCCCGGGAATATTTCCGGCGAGCATCAGCGTAGCGCCGAATTCGCCGAGAGCGCGCGCGAAGGAAAGAATCGTGCCGGCCAGCACTCCCGGCCACGCCAGTGGGAGCGCGATCGCGTAAAAGACGCGCCACTCGGAAGCGCCCAGCGTCCGCCCGGCTTCGAGCAAACGGGAATCGACCTGTTCGAGCGCTGCGCGCGCCGAGAGATACATCATCGGAAATGAAACGACGGCCGCTGCGATCACGGTTGCCGGCCACGAGAAGACAACCGTCGTGCCCAGCGAGAGCAGCAGTTTCCCGAGCGGGCCGTTTCGACCGAACAGCAGCAGCAGCAGGAAACCCACCACGGTTGGCGGCAGCACGAGCGGGAGCAGAAAAACGCCGTCCACGAACGCGATCGCGGGGCCGCCGCGCCGTTGGCGCCATGCCGCCGCGGCCAGTCCGGCGACGAGCGTGATGGCCGTCGCGGTGACGCTGGTCTCGAGCGATATCCGGAGCGGGGACCAATCGGTAGGCGCCGTCAGAATCATGGGCGGACGATTATAGCCACATCAGATCGTATCGATGCGCGCTTATTGCCGGCGCGGGGCAGGCGGCGCCGGCGCCGGCTGGGCCGATCCCGGAGTGACCACCTGCTTGAGCTCGGGATAGTCGGCCGACATTTCCTGCAGAGTTTCCATCGCGGCTTTCTGCCCGATCGCCGCGCCGGCGGCCTGCGATTCCTTTGTGATTTCGGGAAGCTCCCGCATCACTCGCTGACCGAGCGGAGATTCGTAGAAGGCGTTGAGCGCCTGGATATCTTCGAGCGAATAGTGGCGCGCATAGATGGGGACGATTGCGTTGATGAGATCGGTTTCGCTGAAGCGCGTGCGGAACTTCTGGAAAAATGTGTCGAGGAACTTTTGCGCGCGGGCATCGTCCTCGATCAACTGACCGATCATCTCCCGCATCTGCGGCCGCGTGGCGTCCACCATTTGATCGGAGAGCTTTCCCACTCCGGTCAGTTCCATCAGGTGGCGGATCGCTGCCTCCTTCGCCGGATCGACTTGTTCCGGCGCGGCTGGTTGTGCAGGAGACGCCGGATTCGCCGCCGTGGATTGCGCGCCGGATGCCTGCGAGTTGCGCGGCTGCGATCCGGAGCCGCCGCGCGTCCCGCTTGCGGGACTTTGCGCGAATGCTGGACTCGCCGCCGAAAGCAAGAGCCCTATCAACGCAACTCGATGCTTCATCGGACGTCTCCTTCCGCTGCCGGTTCGCTACTGTTGGGGCGTGGCCGGCTTAGGTGCTGGAGCCGGTGCCGGAGCGGGGGCGGGAGCGTGTGGCGGCGCTGCGTTGTCTCCCGATGGTCCTTGTTGTGGGTTGTCGGGCCGCAGGATCTGCTTAAGTTCGGGGTAATCGTCCGACATCGACCTCAGTACCGTCAAAGCGGCCGACTGCTCAAGTTGAACGCCTCGGCTCTGCGACTCCTCCGCAACTGCCGGTAGCGCCTTCACGACTCGCTGTCCGAGCGGCGACTCGTAGAATTGAACGAGCCCCTGGATATCCTCCATCGAGAAGGCGCGCGAGTAGATGCCTACCATCTGATCGTTGACGGCGCGCGAGGCGCCAGTCGCGGCGAACTTCTGGTTGAACGAGTCCATGAATTTCGGCAAGGTTTCGGCCGTGAGCGTTTGGCCCATGCCGGCGCGGACCTGATTCGTGATGTACCCTTGAATGTTGTCCCCGAGCTTCGCTGTTTCCGTAAGATCCATCAGGTGGCGGATGGCCGCTTCCTTCGCTGGATCGGGTTTATCGGAAGCGCTCGACGCCGGTTTAGCCGGTTGCGCCGCCGGATGCGCGGGCGCGGCAGTGCCGGGCTGGTGCGCCGTGGGCGGCTTTTGCTGCGCCGCCGGAGCCGGCGAAGGTGTCGTTGTCGACGTTTGCGCCAGCGCGGAACTTGCGATACAAAGTGCGGCTACGACTGCGATGCGGAATCTCATTCGGGTCTCCTTTAAGATGGCGGCACAAGTGCGCGCAATATGATAGCGAACGCGGCTTTCGAGGTCACGGTAGGATTTCGGCGGGCCGCTTCTGCGAGCCGCGCGAGTCCTCTTGGGTGGCAGCGGCGGACTCCGCTATGGTAATTTCAAGGGAGTCCAGGCCAAGATACCCGAAATTTGAATCCTGAGATCGTGCGGAAGTTTGGATTCAAGCCGTCTTGGTGCATCGAAATGAATTCATCGAACGCATGAAAACGCACGCTAGTGACAATCTCGCGCCAGCCGCCCAAGGGGAGTTTGAGGCTGCGCGCCGCGACATGGTTGCCCGCCAGATTCGCGCACGCGGCATTCGCGATGAGCGTGTGCTCGACGCGATGGCGACCGTGCCCCGTCACGCGTTCGTGCCGCCCGCGCTGGTGGGTGATGCCTATGTGGACGCGCCGCTCCCGATCGGGGAAGGGCAGACGATTTCGCAGCCGTTCATCGTGGCGGCCATGTCCGAGGCCCTCTCGCTCGATGGCTGCGAACGCGTGCTCGAAGTCGGCGCGGGCTCGGGCTATCAGGCCGCCGTGCTTTCGCGGCTCGCGCATCAAGTGATCGCCGTCGAGACCCAACCCGCGCTCGCTGCATCCGCGCGCGAGCGCATCGCCCGGCTCGGTTACGCCAACGTGCGCATCGAAGAGGGCGACGGATCTCTCGGCTGGCCGTCTGGCGCGCCGTATGACGCCATTCTAGTCGCCGCCGCTGCGCCTGCCGTTCCTCAGCCGCTCATCGACCAGCTCGCCGAGGGCGGACGCCTCGTCATTCCCGTAGGCAGCGCGCGAGATCAGGATCTGCTTCGCATCATAAAGCGCGCTGGCCGCACGGTCGAGCAATCGCTCCACGCCTGCCGGTTTGTGCCGCTCCTCGGCCGCCACGGCTGGTCGCAAGACGCGCAGGAAGCCAATCGCGCATGAGTTCGGGCGCGCCGGAACTTTCCATCGTCATTCCCGCATACAACGAGGAGCGCCGCTTGGGCCGCGCTCTCGAGCGCATCCGCGAATACTTTTCGGCTCAACCGGCGGGAATGGCCGGGATCGAAATCGTCGTTGTGGACGACGGCTCGGCCGACGGCACCGCGCGCATCGCGCAGGAGTGGGCGCGCCAGATTCCGGCCCTGCGGTTGATTTCCAACGGGGAAAATCGGGGCAAGGGCTACAGCGTTCGGCACGGCATGCTCGAGGCGCGCGGGCGCATCGCGCTCTTCACCGACGCCGACCTCTCCGCGCCCATCGAGGAATCGGCAAAGCTTTTGGCGGCGATCGAGGCAGGGAGCGACGTCGCGATTGGATCGCGCGCCCTCGACCGCTCGCTGATTTCCGTCCACCAGTCGGGATTACGAGAAGCCGCGGGGATGATCTTCAACGGATTCGTCCGGCTGTTCACCGGCCTGCCGTTTCACGATACGCAGTGCGGCTTCAAGGCATTCGTTCGCGAGCGCTCCCGGATCGTCTTCGAGCAGCAGCGCATCGAGGGATTCGGTTTCGATCCCGAAGTGCTGTTTCTGGCGCAGCGCCATGGGCTTCGCGCCGCCGAAGTGCCGGTGCGCTGGGCGCACGACCCCGCGACAAAAGTCCGCATGCTCCGCGATAGCCTGCTGATGTTCTGCGACCTGGCCTACATTCGCTGGAACTGGCTGCTCGGCCGCTATCCGATTCGCCGCGCCTGAGACGAGCGAATTTTTTGCGATCTTGCGATGGACGCTTTGTGTCGCCTACTTCGCGGCCGGAGGCGGCTGCTGTTGCGCCGATGGAGGCAGCAGCCCGTTCATGCGTAGATAGCTTGCCTCGGTGCTGTAGTGGTCGAAGAGGTCGCTCGAAAGCGTGAACATGACCGCCGCCCGCGACATCTGCCGGCTGCCGAACATCGTGAGTTGGTCGCCGAGATTCGAATCGTCCACGTTCGCGAGCACCTGCGTGCAGTAGTCGAACGAGCCTTTCAGCGCGCCGGTCAGCTTCTCCTTCGAGTCCGTATCCGCCAGCTTCTGGTCGGGCGGAGGAGCCGCGCCGGAAATCTTTGAACACAGGAAGTTGTTCGACTGTGCGAGATGCGCGATCAAATGCGCAAACGTCATCTGAGGCGCTGTCGGATGGTAATCATACTTGTCTGCAGGCATTTCGTCGGCTGCGGCGACTATGAGCTTCGATTGGCGGGCCAGCATGTTTCTCATGGCGTTCGAGACGGGATTCTTTTCGGGCGCAGCGGGTGCCTGCTGCGCGTGCGCTGCAAGCGGCGTGAGCGCCAGCACCGCGATTGCGAGCACGGTTCGTTTCATGAGTTCGCCTCCAGTTGATTTTTTGCGCCCCAAGGATAGTCCTCGTGCCGATGCTTCACAAGCGATTCCGCTCTCGCCGTGTGCGGATTGCGGCGCACGTCCTCTCGACATTTCTGTTGTGTGACAGGAACTTTAATATACAAAGTACTTGACGCAGTTGCCCTGCGATGCTACGTTCATGCGATGAGTTCGTTCCAGCCACGGCCCACGCGTCCCGCCGAACCCGTCGCGCTCGATGACCGCGCCCGCGACAATATCCGCTTCATCCGTGAAACCATGGAACGCGCCGCGTCGTTTACAGCCGTGCCTGGCTGGGGCGGCATCGCCATGGGCATCACAGCTGCTGGGGCGGCTATGATCGCGTCACAACAGAGCTCGCCATACGGATGGCTCGTGACTTGGATTTGCGAGGCTTGCGTAGCTGTTGCGATCGCCGTTTGGACCACGTACACGAAGGCCCGCCAGGCAGGAGGCGCGATCCTTTCGGGGCCGGGCCGTCGGTTCGTCTATAGCTTTGCTCCGCCTCTTTTCGTAGGCGTGCTGATCACGCTCCTGCTGGCCCGCATTGGATTTGTCGGCGCGGCCGCAGGCGTCTGGCTGCTTTTGTACGGGACGGCCGTGGTCACCGGCGGCGCTTTTTCGATCCGCCTCGTTCCGCTAATGGGCCTTTGCTTCATGGTGCTCGGAGCGGTCGCGTTATTCTGCCCCTGGAGCTGGGGCAATGCGTTTCTCGGCGCCGGCTTTGGCGGACTCCACATCATTTTCGGGGCTGTGATTGCGAGGAAATATGGCGGCTAAACAGGAAGCCTTCCGTCTCGCGCGGGAGGAAAAACCAAAGCGGGGCGCTGCGACGGCACGGCCGGTGAAAGCTGCCGCCGCCGATCTCGACCGCGTGATCCACGAGCGCACGCGCCTTGCGATCATCAGCGCACTCGCGGTCAACGACTCCCTTGCGTTCAGCGAACTCAAGCAGCTTCTCCGCGTCACGGACGGCAACCTCAGCGTCCACGCGCGAAAGCTCGAAGACGCGGGCTACGTCGGCTGCACGAAGTCGTTTTCCGGGCGCGTGCCGAAGACCGAGTACCGGCTGCTGCCTGCGGGCCGCCGCGCGCTCGAAAAATATCTGGACCACATGGAAGCCCTGATCCACGCCACGCGGGAAGGGTAGAGAGGCGAAGCTTTTATTCCGAGAACCCCATGGGCAACAGCACATCTAGAATCATTCCAGCTCCCAAGATTCACGTCGCCATTTTGCTCGACGGCAACGGCCGCTGGGCTGCCGCGCGCGGTTTGCCGCGTTCGGAGGGCCATCGCGCAGGCGTCGCCGCGGTCCGCCGCGTCGTTCGCGTCGCACCCGCACTCGGAATCGGCACGCTCACTTTGTACGCGTTCTCCGCGCAGAATTGGGAGCGTCCCACGGTCGAAGTAGCATCTCTGCTAGGCTTGCTCGAAGACTATCTTCGTGCCGAGACGGCCGAGTGCGCGGCGAAGGGCGTGCGCCTGCGCGTTATCGGCCGCCGCGACCGCATTCCCGTGACGCTTGTCGAGGCGATCGAAGCAGCCGAGCGCGCCACGGCCGCGGGCCGCGCCCTGGAATTGCGCATCGCGCTCGACTACTCCTCTCGTGAGGCCATCCTCCGCGCTTCCTGCTGGATGCTTTCGAGCCTGGAAGTTACCGAGGATGAATTTGCCCGCAAGCTCGGCCAGGTCACGCACGCAGGAGGTTCCGCGCCGGATGTCGATCTGCTGATTCGCACGGGCGGCGAGCGGCGTCTCAGCGATTTCATGCTGTGGGAGTGCGCCTACGCCGAGCTGCTCTTCACGCCGCGCATGTGGCCTGAATTTGACGCGGCCGATCTCGAAGCCGCCGTCGAGGATTTTCTCGGCCGGGAGCGCCGCTTCGGCCGCCTGCCCGAAACCGCCGCAGCCAGCTAGTTCTGGCAGAAGAAAAAGCGAGGAGATATCTAGTGAGCAGCTATTTCCATGAGCAGCCGCCGTCTATCGCTTTACAACGGATTCTGGGCGATGCGATTCGCTACTGGGAGCCTCGTCGAATCGCCTATAACCTCGTCTTGACCGCTGCCGTCCTGGCGTGGATTGTATGGACGTGGCCACATTTTCGTCCGGCGCTGACTTCGCATTCGCTACTGCTGCTCTTCATACTCGCCGCACTCGCCAATCTCTGTTACTGTGCCGCATACTTGGCCGACGTTCCGATGCAATACTCGCCGTTCAGAGCCTTTTGGCAACGCCGACGATGGGGACTTTTGTTGATTGGAACGGTTCTGGCGCTGGTTATCGCCAACTACTGGATTGCTGACGAGATTTATCCGTTCGTCCGCTGATCACCGCGGTAGGTTTCAGTCGTTCTGACCGGACGGCCGCGCCGCCATCTCAAATGCCTTCAAAATTACTCGCGTGGCCGTCTCGGTCAGCGAATATTTCCCAAATTCCGCGGGAGAGGCCCATGCAACGTCAGTGACATCGCTTCCCGCGCGCGCTTCGCCGCCCACCGCCTCGCAGAGATAGTCGAGAACTACGAAGTGATACCGCGCCTTCTGCTCCGCATCGAAATTGATGCGCTCGAACACCTCGATCAGATCGAGGACGCGCACCTCGACTCCCGTTTCTTCGTGCAGCTCCCGCCGTACGCCCTCCAGCAGCGTCTCGCCCACTTCGAGCATTCCACCGGGAATCGACCACTGGCCTTCGAGCGGCGGCCCTCCTCGCCGGATCAGCAGCGCGCGCCCATTGGAAATCACCACTCCACCCACTCCCACCAGCGGGCGCTCCGGATACTCGCGGTTGTCGGACACTTTTACAGGAACCTCTCGCCAAAAGCTTGACACGGGCGTTATATAATACGCCTTCCGTTGGAAGGCTGCCGAGGAGGAACGAACGCCGTGACCAAGTGCCCGGAATGCGACGCCGAAATCGACTTGGACGAAGACGAAGTCGAAGAAGGCGAAATCCTGAGCTGCCCGGAATGCGATGTCGAGCTCGAAGTGACGCAGACTCACCCGGTCCATCTCATCGTTCTCTCCGAGGACGACGAGGACGAAGAGGACGAAGAAGAGGACGAAGAGGAATCCTCCGAGGACGCCGAGGAAGAGCCGGAAGTCGAGGAGGAAGAGGAAGAAGCCGAGTGACTCTTCCGCGTTACTCCCGGGGGATCTTTAGCATCCATAATGGCGCGCGCCGCCATCCAATGCTCATGCGCCGAGTTCTTATGCTCGTGTTTGCACTTGCGCTGACTGCGGTTTCCGTCCGACCGGCCGTCGCCCAAGACAAGAAAGCCGAAGCCGGGCTCCGCACCATTCACGGCACCGTCGTGGACAAGAGCGAGAACCCGGTCCCTTCCGGCATCGTTTATTTGCTGAATGTGAAAACGCAGGCGGTGAAGACTTATTTCGCCGATCAGGCCGGCCTGTACCGTTTCAGCGGCCTAGATCCCAACGTCGATTACGAAGTCCACGCCGAATTTCAGGACATGACTTCCTCGACTCGCACCGTTTCCAGCTTCGATTCCCGCCGCGATATCGAAGTCATCCTCAAGCTATCCCACAAGAAAGCCGAGCACTAACCGCGTCGCCTTATTTGCACGGGGCACTCCCCTAACGGTCGTCATTCTGAGCGGAGCGTCCCGACGTTTCATTTTTTCCCGGAGATCGCTGTTTTCGATCTCCGGGTCGGGACGCGCAGTCGAAGAATCTCTCTTCGGCGTCGCTGAGAACAGAAATGTGACCCGAGCAGGAATGCTTATAACCGCCGCAGCTTGTGCCTGCGTCTAGCTCAGTGCAGCGTCGTGGAGTGCACTGACGCGGGATTCGCAAGAAATTGCGCAACAAGTGGTCCAACTGAAATGCAGGAGAAGCTGATGTGCCCGCACGGTGAATCGAGCGTCACCACCGGAGCGCTGGCCGCGCTTGCGAAGGCCAGCGCCGGCGCGGGATTCACCATATGGTCTTGCGGGCTAACGAAGATGAGCATCTTCGCATGCACGCGCTTCGCGGCTTGCTCAATCGTCTCGCCGCGCTCGCCCGGCACATCAAGCGAATTGATCGCTTGTCGTTGCCGGATGGCATCGCTCGCCGTTGCAGCATTGCCCACGCCGTCTTTCACCACGCCCTCGAGGAACGCGTCGAACTGCTTCGGCCCGGTTTGCGCCACGCGATAGGAGGGCGATGTCACGTTCATCGAGCCGATTTCGTTGAATACCGCAAAGCCGCGCACCATCGGCGCCGTGCCGTTGCCGCCCTTCCATTCCGGGTCGAGCCTGAGCGCATCGATTTGCGTTGTCCAGAGCAGCTTGTCGTACGACGTGGATTGCGGAGATCCTGCCAGCGGAATCGCGAGATCCATGAAATCCGGATATGCGGAGACCCATTCGAATGTTTGCATTCCGCCCATCGAGATTCCCATAACCGCGCGCAGATGCGAAAGATGCAGAGTTTCCGTTGCGAGCCGGTGTTCCGATTCCACCATGTCTCGAATCGCGAAAGCGGGGAAGCGCATCCGCGATTGCGTCTTGCTGTTCGAGGGGGATGTGGAAACGCCGTTGCCGATCGCGTCCACCAGGATCACGAAATAGCGCGTGCTGTCGAGCACGCGACCCGGCCCGACGTATTGCAACAGGTCCTTGGACTGGCCGCCAAGATAAGTCGGCCAGAGCACTGCGTTGGATTTATCGTTGTTGAGCTTGCCCAGCGTGCGGTAGCCGAGGCGAAAGTCGTGGATCACGGCTCCGCTCTGGAGTTTGAAATCGCCGAACTCCGCGAACTCCTGCGCGCCATCACCCGACTGCGCGCGCGCCACGCCGGCAAGTAACGCAAGATAGCCGAGAACGACAGCCGCGCGCAAAATCTTCTTCATGGCGCCGGACTCTCTCCCCGACTGCGCGCGCTGCCTACGGAAGGCTGAACACGGATACGGCGTTACCAGCTTCTCCGACGACGTACTGCTTGCCGTCCACCGCATACGTGATCGGATTCGCCCGCACCGAATTGCCGAGCTGAATCTTCCATAGCGGCTTCCCGTTATCGGCGTCGAGTGCAAAGAAATTTCCCTGGCTATCCGCGCAGAATACCAGGCCGCCCGCCGTCGCAAGCGTGCCGGTCCATGAGTCGCCCACCATCTTGAATTCCCATTTCCGGTTGCCGGTGGTCGCTTCCAGGGCGCGAATCGCAGTGTAGGCGTCGTCTCCACCTACCACCTTCTGCCCGCCGCCTCCGCCGATGTCCAGCGGGTTGTGCGGAGAGATCGTCGGGTGGCCTTTGAAGTAATACGCGCCCTGCTCGCGCGTGTCGACGTAGAAAAGCCCTGTCAGTGGGCTGTACGACGAACTCGTCCAGTTCACGCTTCCCGTGATGCTCGGATATAGGAGCGTTCCCTGCGTGGTGGGCTCGATATTGGGCAGCTCGATCGGCCGCCCTTTCGCGTCGAGTCCCTTAGCCCAGGTTTGCTTCGCGTACGCCTGACCGGTGATGAATTCGCCCGTCACGCGGTCCAGCACGTAATAAAACGCGTTGCGATTCGCCTGCGCCACGATTTTCCGCTTCTTGCCGTTGATCACGGCGTCGAACAGAATCGGCGGCTCGGACGCGTCCCAATCGTGCGTCTCGTGCGGCGAGAACTGGAAATACCATTTCATCTTTCCCGTGTCCGCGTCGATGGCGAGCAGGGAACACGAATACAGGTTGTCTCCCTTCCGCATGTCGCCATTCCAATCTGGTGCCGGATTACCCGTGCCCCAGTACAGCGTGTTCAACTCCGGGTCGTAGGCTCCCGTGTTCCAGGTTGTCGCGCCGCCGTACTTGTAGCTGTCGCCCTCCCACGTTTCGACGCCGGGCTCGCCCGCGGTTGGAATCGTGTAGAGCCGCCACAGCCGATGACCGTCTTTCGCGTCGTACGCGTCGATGTAGCCGCGCAGTCCGCCCTCACCACCGCCCATTCCCACGATGATCTTCCCGTTGATCGCGAGCGGTGCTTGCGTAATCGCCACCGCCTCTGCATTCTTGCCGATCTCGACGGTCCAGCGCTCCGCGCCCGTCTTGGCATCCAGCGCCACCAGATGGGCGTCGATCGTCGCCACGTAAACCTTATCGTCTAGAATCGCCACGCCGCGGTTAGTGGGAAAGAGGCCAATCGTCAACAAGTTCTTCGGCAGCTTGGCTGTCCACCTCCAGATCGGTCGTCCGGTGCGAACGTCGAGCGCGGTTACCGTCGTCGGCGGCTCCGTCACGTACATCATTCCGTCCACCACGATCGGCGACGACTCGAAAATCCCCTGCTGGCGCAATTGGTACACCCAATCCAGCTTCAGCGAGTTCACGTTTTCCTTGTTGATCTGCTTCAATTCCGAAAAGCGCTGCGCGGCGTAGTTTCCGCCATACGTCAGCCAATTTTCCGGATGACTCGCCGAGTGCAGAATGTCCTCATACATCACGTTTTGCGCCCTCAATCTCGCGCCCGCGAGCACCGCCAGCAGCACCAGACCGCTCCCTATCAACTTGGCAGCTCTCATTGAGCACCCCCTAGGCCCGCTAGATACGCCACGAGATCGTTCAATTGCTCGTCGGAAAGCTTTCCTTTGACGCTCGGCATGAAGCTTTTCCCGGGGATCTGCTCGATCTTCCGCACGCCGTACTTTTGAATAGAATGGAACTCGCCTTTTGCATCCCTCAACTGGATCGAAAAAGAATCCTCGTTCACGCGCATCCCTTCCACCTGCTTGCCGTCGTCGAGCGTCACGCGATACATCTGGTAGGCGTGATAGGCTGCCCGCTCCGATAGTCCAGCCGTGTCGAGCGGAAGATTCGCGCCGGGATCGAGTAGTTCGTTACGCAACATTGCGGCGGCGCGCTGTGTGCCAATTGTCGTCAGGTCCGGTCCTGTGTTGCCGCCTCGTCCCGCAATGCTGTGACACGTCGCGCACGCGTTCGCTTCGTAGACTTCCTTCCCCTTTTGCGGATTTCCGAACGCGACCCCTGCGCCGTGCTGGCCGAGCGAGCTGACGTAATCGGCGATTTCCCAGATCTTGTCGTCGCCGAGAAAGCTAAAGTTGGGCATTGCGGTACCGATGGCCCCGGAGGTCATCCTCGTGTACAGCCCCTCGGGTCCCATCGTCGCCGCCGCATTCTGGATGTTGGGGCCATTGGCTCCGCTCCCGTCGATACCATGGCAATTCGCGCAGGTCCCCTGAAACAGTTCTTTCCCCATGGCAATGCTCTCCGGTGTCGCCGGCGGATGCGGCTTGTGGGGAGGCGCCACCGTGGGCGGAAATTGAGCACTCGCCGACGGTGCCCGTCCCAGGAACCCCACGGCCAGAATCAATGCGGCCGCGTACAACGAGCGATTTGAATTCATGGAAACTCCCCCAAGAGGCTCTCGACGTATTCCCAGCGTCAGCCTCCCCAAGAACGATTATAGCGCCCAAGAAATGGGTGCGGTCGGGCGCGCGCTTTCTCTACGGCAGGCTAAAAACGAACAACGTATTCCCGGCCGAGTCCGCGACGTACTGCCTGCCGTCCACGGCGTACGACACCGGATTCGATCTCACGGACGATCCCAGCAGCAGGTGCCACAGAGGCGCGCCCGTATTCGCATCGAGCGCAAAGAAATTCCCCGCTGCGTCCGCGGAGAACACCAATCCTCCTGCCGTCGCGAGTACACCCGTCCACGAATCGCCGATCATCTTGTATTCCCACTTCTTTTCGCCAGTGGTCGCCACAAGGGCGCGAATCCACGTCGTGGTCTCGTCGGGGCCGCTCATCCGTCCCCCGCCACCTCCGCCTCCAATAATTCCGACGGAATTGCCGGGCGCCATCTTTGGTTCGCCTTTAATGTAGTAGGCGAATCCGTCGCGGGCGTTAACGTAGAACAGTCCCGTCAGCGGGCTGTAGCACGGACTCGTCCAGTTGATGCCGCCGGTCAGCGACGGATATACGAGCGTCCCCTCGACGCTCGGCTCAATCTGGCTGGCAGGGAATGTGATGGGGCGTCCTTTCGCATCCAGACCCTTCGCCCACGTCTGCTTCGCGAACGGCACGCCCGTGATGAACTGCCCGTTCGTCCTATCGAGCACGTAGTAGAAAGCGTTGCGATTCGCCTGCACCAAAAGCTTACGCGGCTTTCCGTTGATCGATGCATCGAGCAAAATTGGCGGCTCGGCCGCATCCCAGTCGTGCGTTTCATGTGGCGTGAACTGGAAATACCATTTCATCGCGCCCGTCTCCGCATCGAGCGCGATCATCGCGCACGTGAACAGGTTGTCGCCCACGCGTCCTTCGCCGTTCCAGTCCGGCGCGGGATTTCCTGTGCCCCAGTAAATCAAATTCAGTTCGGGATCGTACGAGCCGGTGTTCCACGTCGTGCCACCGCCGTTCGACCAGCTTCCATTCGCCCACGTGTCCGCGCCCGGATCGCTCGCGCTGCGAGGAACCGTGTAGGTTTTCCACAGCAGCTTGCCGTCCTTCGCATCGAAGCAGCTCAAGAATCCGTGCGCGCCCGCCTCGCCGCCGCCCACGCCGACCACGATCTTGCCGTTGATCGCGAGCGGCGCCTGTGTGATCGCATAACCGTCCATTCTGTCCGCGATCACGGAATTCCAGCGGACGACGCCGCTCTTCGCGTCAAGCGCGATCAGGTGATCGTCGATCGTGGCCAGAATCACTTTGTCATCGAGCACCGCCACTCCGCGGTTCGTCGGAAACAGCCCGATCGGCACGAAGTCCCTGGGCACCTGCGGCACGTAGTGCCAGAGCGGCTTTCCCGTGCGCGCGTCGATTGCCGTCACGTTGCTCGGCGGTTCCGTCACGTACATGATGCCGTCCACGATGATCGGCGACGACTCCATTACGCCGCCTCCGCGCATCTGATACGCCCACGCGACGCGCAAGTTGGCGACGTTCTCCGGAGTGATCTGCTTGAGTCCGGAAAAACGCTGCGAGCTGTAGTTGCCGCCGTACGTCAGCCAGTTATCCGGCTCCTTCGCGGCGTCCTTCAGACGCTCGTAGGGCACTTGCGCGAAACTCGGAACCGCAAAACACAGCGCCAGCAGAGCGAGAATGTATCGAGCGGTTCTCATTGGCCCCCCTTGAGACTAGAAAGATATGCGACCAGATTATCCAGATCGGTTGCGGAAAGATTGCTATAGCTCGGCATCACGCTTTTCCCCGGCTCCGCTTCAATCGTCTTCAGCTTGCTCTTGTCGTACGTATAGAAGTGGCCGCCCACATCTCGCAACGTGAGTTCGAACGTATCTTCGTTCACGCGAATGCCCGTCATTTCGTGACCGTCCTTGGTCACGACATGCACCAGCAGGTAGCCGGTGTTGCCCGCGCGCTCCGGCAGCGTCATGTCCGGTGGCGGAGTTTTCCCCGGGTCGAGCAGGAAGGCGTGAAGGTATTTCGGCGCGCGCGATCTTCCGATCGTCGTCAGTTGCGGCCCGACTCCACCGCCCGTCGTGCCGATCGTATGGCACGCGGAGCAGCCATTCGCCTCGTAAACGGCCTTGCCTTTTTCCGGATCGCCTGTCGCCGCCTCCACGGGCCCGGTCTCGCCCAGCGTGCGAACGTATCCGACCACCTGCCACACTCTTCGATCGTTGATTGAACTTACCGGCGGCATTCCGCCTCTTCCGTTCCGGACGATCCCAAAGACTCCCTGCTCGCCGAGCCGCTGCACCACACCGTGAAGATTCGGCCCGAGCTGTCCGCTCGCGTCAACGCCGTGGCAGCTCGCACAATTTGCGGCGAAGAGCTGCTTGCCCATGGCGATATCGTCCGGCGTGAGCCTCTCAGCCGGCGATCCCGGCGATGCGTTCGGAGGGGGACCTTGCGGGGGCGGGCCTTGCGGTGAGGCCATCACCAAATTCCTTCCAAATCCCAGGACTGCCAGAACCAGTATGGCCACACACACTCGGCGCATCAGGGTCATGTAGGGTTCCTCGATTGAATTTTGACGATTGCTAGGTAATACGACCGCGCGCGTTCTGTCAAGCTGAGTTCGCACTCGACTGATACGCGCGGGTCATGGGAAGAATATCGTTTGTCCGGCTCGGGAAATCGATCCGGCCTCGATTCACGGCCTCGCAGCCAGGCTCCCGGCGTCCTGCGGCTTTTGGGACCACAGCTGGCGAAGCCGGCGCATCGCGCTGAGTCCCTGGAGCTCGTTGAAGTCCTTGAGTGTCTTCAGCACGACGTTATCGTCCGGCAGAATTTGAAAATTGTTCCATGGGGTTCCCATGATCGTGTCGAAGCCGAGCGGAACCGCCAGCGTCAGGAACGCATTCTCCACGAGTTGCCGGAGCGAAACGCCGTCGAATTTCATCGGAGGGAGCATGTTCCCGATATTGGTCATGCCGCCCATGATGTGGATGCCTTTTAACTCCGGATCCTGACGGATCGCGCGGATGGCTTCGAGCGCCATCTTCGTAAGCCCCTCCAAATCCGATACGAGGCTGTGAATCGTGACGTCGACGAATATCTCTCCGAGGCTGACCCCGTGGTCGCGCGCCAGGATCGTGCTCATGCGTTTCGCCACGCCCAGCACTTCGCTGGTCAGCTTGTTGGATTTCGCCGCGCCATCCTCCAGTCGCTCCGACGCCATCAGCACAACCTGGAACGGGCGAATCTTGAATAGATCGAGCATCTCGAGGCGCGTTTCGGCAAGCGAGTTCACCACCGGCTTGCGGCCCTTCGCTTTCGCCGGGTCGTACGCCTTCAGGCAAACCTCCTGCACGCTCTTGTCCGGGTAGTCAAAGCACAGCGGCACATCCACGGCTGCCTGGAGCGCCTTGATCACTTCCGTCAGGAAGTGCGAATCCTTGTAGCCCCGCGGTCCAACGGTGACGTCAATGCCCCACGCCCCAGCCTGAACTTGGCGTACCGCCAGCGCCTGCAGGCCGGGAATATCTTCGGCTTCGAGCAGTGCCTTGGTGGCCTTGAACCCTGGATTGATGCGATCGCCGATTACTCCCACGCCTGGTATCGCCATGATTTGCTCCTCTCAGTTCGGTTTCCGGCTGGGAAAGCGCATCGCGCGCATGAATGACCTGTTGAAATGCGCCGACCCAGCCAATTCGAAATAGCGGCTTCTTGCCGCAATGCTCTGCGCCGTGGCGCGATGCGGATACGAGACCAGCGCGAGCTTCGCGCCAATCCCCGCTGCGTTTCCGATTTGCGCGAAGCGATCGAGCGGCAAATTGGGCAGCATATCGATCGCCACGGCGCTCGCGAGATTGATATAGTTCCCGAACGCTCCGGCGATAATCACCTGGTCGATCTGCTCCTCTTGCACTCCCGCTTGTTCGAGCAGCACTTGAATCCCGGCGCGGATCGCGCCCTTCGCGAGCTGCACCGATCGCACGTCGCGCTGGTTGAACACGATCGCCGTGCCCTGCGTTTGGTTCTCGTTGGCGAGCACGAATTCGGGCTGGCCATCACGCAGGCGCACCCGAGGATCTTCCTTCGTCATACGCCCGGTCGGACTCACGATTCCCGCTAGATACAATTGCGCCGTCACGTCCAGCACTCCCGACCCGCAGATTCCGACCGGCGGCGAATCGTCGATTGTCTCGATGCGTAGTTCGTCTCCGCGAATCTCCACCGATTCGATGGCGCCCCGGCCGGAGCGCATGCCGCAGCGAATATGCCCGCCTTCGAGAGCCGGCCCGGAGGGACACGAGATGCTCGAGATCCGGCCCTTGTGAATGAGCGACATCTCCGTGTTGGTGCCAATGTCGAGCGCCACGACGGTCTTTTCCTCGCGGTCGCTGCCGATCGCGAGCAGCATCGCCGTGTGATCGCCGCCGACGAACCCGGCAATGTTTGGCAGCACGTGCACGTACGCTCCGGGCATCGCCTTGATTCCCAGGTCGCGCGCCTTCACGTCCGTAGCACTCGCGCTCGCTGCGACAAACGGCACGGCGCCGAGATACTTCACCGGCAGCTTCAAAAGCAGGTGATGCATAGCCGTGTTGCCGGCCACCACGATGTCCGCGACATGCTCCGGACCAACCGACTGCGACTCGCAGAGTTCCCGCGCCATGTCGTTGATTCCGCGCACAACCGATTCGTGCAGTTTTTCCCGCGCCTCCTCGGAAGTCGCCGCGCGCGTGATCCGGCTGATCACGTCTCCGCCGTAATGTGCCTGCGGATTCTCGATCGCCCGCGTTGCCAGCGTCCGCCCGCTCGACAGATCGACGAGCAGCGCGACGATGTTCGTCGTGCCGACGTCTATCGCAAGTCCGAGAAGCGTTCGGTTATCCCGTGGAAGGACGCCGATGACTTCGCCGAAACGCATCACTGCCGACACCGGCCCGCCGGGCACGCGTAGCGCCTGGGGAAGGGAACGCAGCACGTCGATATCGATCCTTGAGCAGATGCCCGGCCACTTTTCGTTGAGCGCGTTCATCAGCCTGTGATCGTCGGCTGTCGGATCTTTGAGAGTCGCATCGGGCACGGCCACTGAGTACAAACGCACCGCTGGGTCGGGGCGCACCCACACGTCCTCGCTCTCGACCTGAATGCGGAGCGGCATCGCTCGCGCGCGCGCCGAGATTTCGACGCGGCAGTCGCCGCTTGCAAACGTCTGGCACGCTCGGCGCCAGTTGGACGCAATCTCCTCCGGTGAGAAAAATGCGAGGTCTTGCACTGAGGCCGGCTCGACCGGTCCCTCGGCGATCTGAATCACGCACGACTTGCAAAGTCCCCGGCCCCCGCAGACGCTTGCAATCCGCACTCCCGCGCGTCGGGCCGTGTCGAGCAGCGTTTCTCCAGGCAGACTCCAGACCTGCTGTTCGTCCGGAGCGAAGGTCACGCGATGGCCGGTTCTCGGCAGCTCTTCGGCTCGGTTCACACCGAGGCTCCTGCAAGGATCTGCTGTCGGTGCGGGCAGCGTTCTCGCGCCCCGCATCGAGCGCATCGTTCGCCTCGACTCCACTGAGGCATTCGCGCTCCAAAACCCATGAGCAACGAGAGGCTCTTGCGCGGAATCAGCATTCCAGTGGTTGTGACCGAAACGCCGATGCTCTCTCCTCCTGCGAGTTGAGCCACCGTCGCTTGCTCCGAGAGGTCAAAACCGTCCTCTCCCGGATTCAGCACTCCGCTCGCTTCAAGTCGCAGGATCGCTGCTTCCTTCTGCATTAGCGTCTCGAGCTGGTCGCTGAGCCGGTACAGAACCAGCGTTCCGATTTCGTCGAGCACCACGCCGCGTAGCCGCTCGTTCAGCGCGAACCATTCGCTGACGCGTTTCTCAAGCGCAGCCCCCACGGTACATACGCCCAATGCCAGATGCGATGCCCCACGCAAATGGTGTGTCAGCAGACGGGCCTGCAATCGTGAGCCATTGCACAGTTCCATCCAGCCCGGCCCGCTTTGTATGATCGGCCAGACTCGAAAACTGACCGCGGGCTGAATCCAATTCTCGGTTTCGGCTCTTTCCAGCAATTCCGCAACGAGCGCAAGCATCCGCGGCGACGCCAGTTTTGCGCGCCGCGGGCCCCAGGCACGCATCACGTCCTCGACGGACAGCGGAACGCGCAGATTCGCGATCACCGGCATGAGTCGTCAGTACACGCACTCCTTTGCGTATTGGTACATCGCCAGCACATTCTCCGGTTTGGCTTCGTCGGGCACGCCGACGCCCGCGTCCAAGATGAAGCCGCCTCCATCGCCCACCACGTCGAACAGTTTCTTGCAGTGCTCGCGGATTTCGCTCGGAGTGCCGGTGATCAGCATCGAAGCCGGCACATTTCCGCGAATGCATACCGTGCCCCGGAGCGCTTCTTTGGCCTTGAACATGTCCGTGCGCTCGAAGAAATAGACGCATTTTCCGGGAGGCACATCCTTGATCACATCGAGCCGCGAGGTGCAGTTTCCCTCCCACAGCACGTGCGGATAGAGTCCCGCCTCGATCAGCGTGAGCAGCACTTTCTGAAACTGAGGCCAGAAAAAAGTCGTGAACTGCTTCGGCGACATGAATCCATCCAGCCCCCAGTGCAGCGGAATGAAGATCATGTTTCCGCCGGCCGCCTTGGCGGCCGAGATTGCGACGGGCGGGATCAGCGTCGTCAGCCGGTCCATGAGGTTCAGCAGTCGGTCTTTGTTTCGGAACAAATCCAGCATCGCGCCTTTCGAGCCTCGCAGGTAATCGGCGGCCACATCGAACGGCGCGTGGCTCGTGCCGTGAGCCGCGGACGGAAATCCCAGATCCTTCAGGTCTTCAATCAACCGGCTCTGGACCTCACGCATCTTCTGCATTTCTTCGCCGGCCTTGATGAGCGTTTCGAGCGCGCGCCGCACCTCCGGCCGCGCGTAGGCTTCCATCGACTGGATGATCCGCGTGTGCAGGACTCCCGGATACATCGGCAGTTGCGAAAGCGGCTGCAACGTGCCGGCAACCCGCGGCATGTATTTGTGGAGCATGAAACCGGTCGGATCGAGGATGTACTCTTCGTATTCGTCGGGCGCCATGTACTCCGCGTCCAAATACTGGAACGGCATGTCGTCCGACGATCCCTTGTGGCCCGGCCATTCGAGCTGCTTGTAGTCGAGAATGTCCATCGTCGGACCGAACGCCACCAAGGCATGTACGGGCTGGAATCCGTCCGGCTCCAGGTCCACCACCGCCTTTCGCATCGCCGCGGCGAGTCCTTCGTAGTCGTACATCGCTTGGCGGCAGTTCATCCCGGAGTAGTGCGCGACCCAGAAGTGCGAGAACAATATTGTCGGCAGCCTGTCGGGCTCGCGCAGTTCGATCGCGTCCATCAGGCGTTTCTGCCGCTGCGCGTAGAGGACCGACTCGGGCCTCAACGCGCTTCCCACACTCAAGCTGGCACCCACTGTTTACACAGCGACACCGCATCCATTGCATTCAGACCGAACGCGTCGGCTCCCGTGTAACTCCGAATGGTTTCATCCACCTGCCCGCCGCCGATCATGATTTTGATGTTCTCGCGCAGCCCCGCCTCTTTGATCGCCTCGATCGTTTGCTTCATGGCGTCGAATGCCAGCGTGAGAAAACCGCTCAAACCCACGACCTGCGGCTTGTTCTGCTTGATGCTTTCGACGAAGTTCGCAACCGGCACGTCGATGCCCAGATCGATCACCTTGTAGCCGTTGATTTCGAGCATGAACGTTACGATGTTTTTCCCGATGTCGTGCAAATCGCCCTGCACCGTGCCAAGAACAACGGTTCCCAGCGTCTTTGCGCCCGCGGCGTCCTTCTTGATGAGAGGCTTCGCTACGTCTCCGATCTCTTTCAGCATTTCGCCGGCAAGCATCAACTCCGGCAGGAAATATTCCCCCTCTGCATACCGTTTGCCGACGATCTCCATCGCCTCCCGGCAGTGCGCTAGAAGTTTGATCGGGTCGTATCCACTACTGAGCATTGCCCGCGCAAGCTTGACCGCCTCTTCCTCCTGCATATCTGAAATCAACTGCACCAATTGCCTGCTCTGGTCTTCCAAAGACGCACCTCCGGTTTAATTGTCACTCTGCCTAAACATATACCATTATTTGGTTTAGACCCACCTATCCGGCAGTGACGCGCATCACGTCGCTATGCGACGCAGGTCACGAATATGCTTTTCGTCCCATGGCGTCAACAGTTAAATGAGCTGAATGGCGACTGAGGCCTGAATCGGTAGGGAATTGTCGTGGGAACTGCTGCGAATGGGTGAATTGAAAGCGAAGATGGTGCCGGCGGAGAGAATCGAACTCTCGGCCTAGGGATTATGAGACCCTCGCTCTACCACTGAGCCACGCCGGCACGCGAACAGTTATTCGATGCTACGGTTCGCTCCGCGCACTGTCAACAGCGTTCGGCGGGCATTTCATTCAATCTTGTCGTGTTTCTGGAGATTGTGTCTAGCGCATAGAAGCCGGACATTCTTCGCTGTTAGTGACGATCCACCTCGCGAATAGGGAATGTCGTGATCAAAATGTAGGTTCTCGCGCTTCCCGCAGAGAACACACTTTCCTCCATCGCGCTTCCAGACCTCCAACTTTACCGATGACGGGATCAAGCGATTATGCGGCAACTCCTTTTCCGAAGCTCTTCCAACTATCGACTGGTCATCGGTTAATTCTAGTTTGAATTTGAACACCTTTCTTCGATTACTGACCTCCTCTTGTGCGCCTACGAGCTTGAATACCCCATCGAACGCCCATACGCCTTCGTGAATTTTTTCGTAAACCTTCACTAATTCCGGCGGCCCATCTCCGCGTTCAGCGCGCATCGCCGCTTCGAAGAACAAACCATTTTGTGTTGGCTTGCCGTTTGTGAGGTATCTAGGTTGGTCAACCGTTTTAGGATTCAAACCATCGGCCGTACGAGGCAGGTCATGGCCCTCGTAGATTAGGACTTTCCCATTGTCTTCGATGCGGTCCTCGTATGGCGCGCCTCGTCGGAGGCTCATCAATATGACGCTGGTGCCGCCCTTAAACCGGAAATTCATGCCCCGTTGGAGGGTCGCTCCTTCTTCCTGGCACATCTCCATATATGAAATCACGTCACCAGGCGTGATCAAGGCTTTTCGCCACTCGGATTCTCGGGCTGCGTGCGGCCTTCGCCCATAATCGCTTCGATTTCGTCGGCGGTGCGCGGCAGGCGGCCGCTCATAATCGTGTAGCCGTCCTTGGTCACGAGCACGTCGTCCTCGATGCGCACGCCGAGATTTTCCTCCGGAATGTAAATTCCCGGCTCGACCGAAACCACCATCCCCGGCTCTAGCGGACGCGCGCGGTCGCCCGGATCGTGCACGTCGAGTCCGATGTGATGGCTCACGCCGTGCGGATAGTATCGCCCGAGAGGGCGGCCCTCTTTGTCCTGGCCGTGCGTGTTGATGTAGTCGGTGACGATCTGCTGCAAGCTGCCCTTCCCGCCGTAGAGCAGCGCGCCAGGCTTCAGCGCGGCGAGCGCCGCGTTCTGCGCGCCGAGGACGATGTCGTAAATCTCGCGCTGGCGCGGCGTGAACTTGCCGTTCGCGGGCAGGGTGCGCGTGATGTCCGCCGCGTAGCCGCCGTATTCGCCGCCCACGTCGATCACGACGAGGTCGCCGTCCTTGATTTCGCTATCCAGCGCGCTGTAGTGCAGCACCGTCGAATTGAAGCCGGTGCCGACGATCGGCGCGTACGCCTCGCGCGAGCAGCCGCCCCATTCGTGGATCTCTTTCATCCGCGCGGCGACCTGATATTCGAAAAGCCCCGGCCGCATGCGGCGCATCGCGTCGAAGTGCGCGTCGACCGAGACGTCGATGGCCTTTTGCATCAACGTCAGCTCGCCCTCGGATTTGATTTGGCGAAATGCGTCGAGCTGCGGCGTGATGTCGAGCAACTTCTCGTGCGGCAGATCCTCGCGAAGCATCGCCACCGATTTCGTGAAGTGCGGATAGCCGTCTTCTTCTTTCGGCGGCAGCAGCGTGTAGAAATTCTTGTAGGTCTTGGCGAGTTTTTCGAGATCGCCCTTGAGGTTGGCGATCGGTTCGACGGCCGCGAACCCGGTTTTCTGCGTCACTTCCGGATCGTCCGGACCGATCTTCGGCCCTTCCCAAACTTCTTCCTTGAGATCGCGCGGCGGCAAATACAAAATTTCGTGCGGCCCATCGGCGGGCGCGCCGGCGGCCGCATCGGGGATCAGTACGACCGCTGCGCCCGGCTCGTCGTGGCCTGTGACGTAATAAAAGCTCGGCTCCTGAAAAAAGACGGCGACTTCGGACGCGTCCTCGTGGCCCGTGTATCCGAAAATCACAATCGGTCCATCGACGGCCGCGCGCAGCTTCGCGCGCCGCGCCTGATACTCCTCGCTTGGCTGCCGGAACCGCGCCTGCACGAACTGAGTGGCGAGCAGCGCAGCCACGAGCGCGGCGCCGAAAAGCCACACGAATCTGCTCCGGCCACCCCGGGTTTCATTGTCGGGCAGACGGTGTCGCGATCCAATGTTTTCAATAAGTTGCATTGGTTTCTGCTCGGCACGATTGTCGGGTAGCCGTCGAGTTGGGAGCCATTTCGCCGACACGCAAGAAATTGACACCCTTTCGGCGTCTCGATTGAATGTTTTCAGTAAGTTGCATGTGAAAACACTCGGTTTTGGTTGACACATGTTTTCGCCTTGCAACCGCAGCATGTTGCTGGCGGTTGCGCTGGTCGCTGTGCACGCCCATGCGATCGGCCAGGACTTGAGGTCTGGGAGCACGAAAGCACTGACACAAGGAGGCAGGGAACCGGCCCTGCCAGGCGGCACGGTTCTCGCTCGACCGTCTTGTGTTCACGGCCATCGTTATTTTCAGGCCCAACCTTCGCACCGCGCGTCTCCTCAATCTACGCTGGCATATCGTGGGGCGCGTTGCAAGCGGCGGCTCCTGTAAGGAAGGATTCAAGAGCCGGATTTGGCGCGGGCGCGTTCGAGGCGCGTGCCGAGTTCTTCGATGCTCGCGACGAACCAGAAAGTATTGCCGCGATTCGTCTCGCGGACGAAGTCGCGAAACGCGTCGCTCGCGGCAATGTACCGGGAGATGTCGCCGACGACCGCGACGCGCCCGCCATACCTCATGAATTTCTGGACGATCTCGCCGGCAACGCCCGTCCTGAGCCGGAAGAAATCCTCGTCGAACCGCTCCGCCGGGATCGCGAGGATTTCGGCTTGATGCTCGAATCCCTCGCTCATCATGTCCGTGGCGTCGCGGCCGGTGCGGAGTTTCTCGCCGTCCGGCGCGCACGCGTAGATTTGCAAGCCGTGCAGAACAAATGAGGTCGCGGACATCGGTGGATCGTCCTTCGTCGTAATGAAAACGATACCGCGAATTCTCTTTCGCGCAAATGATTTGAAGGAGAGGTACCGCCCTAATTTCAGTGCGAGCTTCGAAGGTGCGTCAGGGCACGCTTTCAAGCGTGCCGCTAATGGGCGCGAGACGACGGCTTTAGCCGCTGAGGCCTCAGGGGTTAAAACCCCATCGGTCCCCTGTCGGTGCGGCACGGCTGAAGCCGTGCCCTGACGGCTCGTCCAATCGAGGACACCATCAAAGAAAGCGAAATGGCGGTATGCTGCCTTTTCCGCGTGGCGGGAGTAAGCTTGCCGTCATTCAGTCAGGGAGGACTTTATGACGATTGCCATTGCGCCGCCGGACCTTTCATCGAGGCCGTTTCGGCTGAGCGTTGAGCGCGCGATGAATGCGTCGCCGGATGTCCTATACCGGGCGTGGACGGAGCAGTTCGATCGCTGGTTTGCGGCGCCGATGTCGGTATTGATGAAAGCCGAGGTTAACGCGGTCTTCTTCTTCGAAACGTATTTCCAGGGAAAGCGGCATCCGCACTACGGGCGGTTTCTCCGCCTCGAACGCGACCAGCTCGTGGAACTGACGTGGCTCACCGGCGCAACACAAGGCGCCGAGACCGTCGTAACGGTCGAGCTTGCCCCGAACGGCAGCGGCACGCAGCTTCGTCTCACGCACGCGGGCTTCCCGGACGAAGAGTCGAGAAAGCGCCACGAGGACGCATGGCCGATGGTCCTCGCCCAGCTCGATCAGCGCATGACGGCAGGCGCCTGAGCGATGCGACTTCCAACGCAAGTTGTCAGGTGCGTTGACAAATCTTTGGTAGGCGCGGGTCCGAGGTCAAGGACCTCGCCTGTACTCAGTAACCAGAGCACGGTATACTGCCCCGTTAATTCGATCCCTGTACTCACGCTGTTAGGTCACAGGCGCAAATCGTTATGAAAGAACGATTCACAGGAGAGTCGGGCCAACGGATTTTAGCGGAGGCTCTGGCGACTCAAAGGCTTGTAGGCGGTGACATCGGCCTCGCCGAAGAAATCGCCGCAGTGGGCGAACTCGTTGAGGTTGAGCCGGGCACGGCCGTCATAGAACAGGGCGCCTGGGACAATGATTTGTACCTGATCTTGGCCGGATCGCTAGAAATCGTCGTTAACGGCAGGGCGGTTGCGGCGCGTGGGCCAAATGACCATGTGGGCGAAATGGCCGCCATCGGCCCCTTTCTGGCTCGCTCAGCGAGTGTAGTTGCTCAGGCTCAATCTGTGCTTTGTAAGTTGACCGAGCCACAATTCTCTAAGCTAGGCGCACAGTTCCCTGAAATCTGGCGCCGTGTCGCCAGGGAATTGGCTCACCGGCTTATTCAGCGAAACACCCTTGTCAGTATGGCGCGGACAAAGGTTCGCGTCTTTATCATTTCTTCGGCTGAGGCCCTTGAAATAGCCCGCACCATCCAAAGCGCATTTGAGTTCGACCCTTTTACGGTCGTGGTGTGGACGGACGGCGTCTTTCGAGCGTCACAGTACGCCATTGAAAGCCTCGAGAATGAGCTGGATCGTTCTGACTTTGCGATCGCGGTGATCCGACCGGATGATCGAACTGAGAGTCGTAACCAGTCCGCGCCGTCGCCCCGTGACAACGTGATATTTGAGCTTGGATTTTTCATGGGTCGGCTTGGACGTCATCGAACCCTGTTGGTCGAGCCCCGCGACGAGCACCAGATCAAGCTGCCAACCGATCTGAAAGGCATAAACACCGTGAAGTACAGATACGTTGCGGGAGCGGACCTTGCGGCAGCCATGGGTCCGGCCTGCCATGAAATTCGTCGCATCATTATTGAAGTGGGCCCGAATAACTGAACGGAGTGAAATGTGAGTTTGAAGGAAGATCTCCAAAAGGAAGTGGCCGCGACATTCAAGTCTAGATGGACGGAGCGTAACGGCACCGAGGTCCCGACGGAAGATACCGTCAAATTGGGGAACGACGCCGTGAATATCCAGGCAACCGTTCTTTATGCGGATATGTCGGATTCTACAAAGCTCGTTGACAGCGAAGAAAAATCCTTTGCCGCCGAAATCTACAAGACCTATCTGCACTGCGCGGCAAAAATAATCAGAAGTGAGGGCGGGACGGTCACGGCCTATGACGGTGATCGGGTGATGGCAGTGTACATGGGCGACCCTAAGAATACTCCGGCGGTCAGAACTGCGCTGAAGATCAACTATGCCATCCAGGAAATCATCACGCCTGCTCTCAGAGCGCAGTATCCGAGCAAGGACTACGTTCCGAGGGCGGTCATCGGAATTGACACAAGCAAGCTTCTGGTCGCGAATGCCGGGGTACGCGGCGCAAAGGATCTTGTTTGGGTTGGTCGGGCGGCAAACTACGCTGCGAAGCTGACGGCTCTCCCGCACTCGTACCCGACCTACATCACCGCAGAAGTGTTTAATGGCATGCGGGATGATGTGAAGACGACGAATGGGCGGGCGATGTGGGAATCGGTAAAGTGGAACACATTTGACAACCGAACGATCTATAGGTCCAACTGGCGTTGGGCGATCTCATAGGGTCTCGATGACGATTGTCCCTCGAACCAATAGAATTGCAGCAACCGGTTGAGGCGGTGAGCTAAGGCCCTGGGTGACAGATACATCTAGAAGCTCAGACACGATGGGTTGAACTATGGAAATATTCATAAGCTGGTCTGGTTCCCGTAGCCACGCCGTTGCGACTGCTCTTCGGAGCTGGCTTCCGAAAATCGTAAATGATCTCCAGCCTTGGCTGTCGTCCGCGGATATCGGAAAAGGTGCTCGGTGGGGCGTGGACGTCGCAGCACGGCTAAATGCGGCAAAGGCCGGGATCATCTGTCTTACGCCCAACAACCTCCACTCGGACTGGATACTTTTCGAAGCGGGTGCCCTTTCTAAGGCTATCGAAAATGCCAATGTGTGCACCCTCTTGATCGGCCTGGAACCTTCAGATTTGGAGCCGCCGCTCTCTCAATTTCAGGCCACGAAAGCTGAGGAAGCGGATATCTTGAAGCTCCTTCAGACCCTCAATAAGGGACTAGGCGAAAATGCCTTACCGCCGGAGCACGTCGCGGAGGCGTTTGAGATGTGCTGGCCGAAATTGAAGTCGGAGTTGGAAAAACTACCCGCCGACGAAACGCTAAGTAGGCCGGTGCGTTCGGAGAGACAACTGCTCGAGGAAGTTCTGGACCTTGTTCGCGACCGGAATCGGCCACCTGTCGCGTCGCTCGCGGACGAGGACCGCAATTATGTTATTGAAGGAAGAGCTTCCAGAGTGATTGTGCGGTCCGGCGGTGTCGCCTCGCTGACAACACGAAGTGAGGGCAGTAATCTGCGCTTTGAGGTGTCCAGAAAAGATGGCGCAGACTACGTCGTAACCGTTCCGAAAGAAATGCCGCTTGAGGAAATTGAAAAGCACGTATTGACACAGATACCGAGTGGCAAGACTCCACCGCCCGCTGATTCTAAGACCGCCGGCCCTTAGGGACGGTCAGTGGCCGCAAATCGATCGCAGGGGGTTTGAGCGGGTGCCAATGACTTAGGCAGGCTTGCGCGTACGAGCGTTGCGGCGGTTGGACGTTGATACAATGAGGCGTACTACTCGCTTGTCGTAAACATTTGGGCAACAGTGCTGGCATCGGTCGGCACGATCGTCGGATCAAGCGGCGGTGACGAGGATGCGAGCACCCTTGCGCGAGCGGGGTTTCGGGCGGATAACGATTTCGACGTCGCGGTCCAGAGCCGTGAGGAGATGCATCAGCCGCTCGACGGAAAACCCTTCGAGGCGGTAATTCGCCAGCGCGGAAATACGCAAAATCACACCGCAAGATGCCCGCCTGAACGCGGGCTCTACAAAACCATCTCACGGGCTGTGGCCGTATCCGGCATTTGTAGCGCACGCCTTTCGCGGGGTTTGCGTCCCGACGAATTGTGTCGGGAAGGCGGGCATCTTGCCTTTCTGCGGTTTTGCGCCGTCCGCCTTTTTATCGTGGGCGAAGAGGAGGCGGGCACATTCCGTTTTTCTCCGCGCGGTATTACGATCTACCACGCCGCGTGCACCATATGGCATTCCTGCGCAAGAAGATTCGGCTCCCGGCGGCGCACTACATTGGCCCGCGCTGGTATTTCGTCACGCTGTGTTGCGCTGAGAGGCAGCGCGTATTCGCAAATCCGAGGCACGCCGATTGGCTCAGCGAGAAGCTTCGTTAGGAATCGACCACGCATCATTTTGCAGTCCATGCGTATTGCGTGATGCCCGACCATTTCCATGCGCTTGTCCGCGGTATGGAAACAACCAGTGATCTGCTGATTTTTCTGAAGAGCCTAAAACAAGAAACGGCATACGAATTTCAAAGGCGGTTCGGTCACACGTTGTGGCAAAAGAGATTCTACGACCACATACTGCGGCCCAAGGATTCTCCCGATCGCGTGGCGGCCTATATCTGGATGAACCCTGTCCGGCAGAGGCTATGCAGCGACCCGAAGGAATACGCGTATTCGGGGTCGTTTGTCTCCGATTGGCAGGGTGCCGCGCAACCGGACGAACCCTGGGCGCCGTTGTGGAAACGGAAGATGCCCGCTACAAAACCATAGGCTAGGATGCCCGCCTTCCCGATAAAAATCATCGGGACGCAAACCCCGCGAAAGGCGGGCGCTACAAACCCACACTGCAAGATGCTCGCCTGCCCTTCGGCTCCGCTCAGGATAAAAAGGCGGCCGCCATGAAAGCGAAAACAGCCCAGCCTCCGACGGCCAGACGCTAATTGAGCGCAATTGATGCCAAAAGTGCGCTTTTAGTGCCAGTTAAGCCAGCTTAACGAAGCAAAGTTCATGCTGCACTTGCTGCGGAAAAGGGGGCTACCGCAGAGATTTAGAAACTGCGAAGAAACCGCTAGAAGCCGGAGGCGCCCTTCGGCGTCGCTCAGGACAAGCCGCTGGCCGTGGCGCGGGCTTTGGGGACGGCGGCGGAGTCGGAGGCGAGGCTGGCTTCGGCGGCGAGAGTGGGTACGGCTGCGCCAAAATTTTCCGTGAGAGGTAGCCCTTCGACCCTGCTCAGGACGATTCCATCGCGGCCCGTCGCAAGCCCGTCGGCATTGCTCAGGACGAGCGCTTCGTGGCCCAGGGCAAGCCGTTCGCCCTTGATGAACGACAACAAACGATCGACGTACGTCTGCCCGAGAGACATCACTCCGGTATAGAGGTAGCCCCAAACGAACAGCAGGAAGAAGGGAACCGTAGCGTAATTTTCGTTCTGGATCGCGTACAGGACGGCCGCGGCGAAATACAGCCCGAGTGCGACTTCGACGAACGGCATCAGGCCGGCGCTCTTCCTGTATTTTTTCTTGGCCCACGCGTCGGACTTTTCGCCGTTGGCTTCGACTTTGTATTTCGGCGTGCGCACGAATTCCGATTTCACTCCGAAAAGCGCTTCGAGCACGGCGACGGCATTGCGCACCGACATGCCGATCCCCATGGCCATCACGAACGGCAGATACCAGAACGTCCGCTTCCATGTCTTGGGATAGAACGCGCGCTCGGCCGCGAGATAAAACGACGAAATCGAGCACGTGGACGCGAGGAACAGCGGCAGGTCGATCGTCAGCACCTGAAACCAGCCCTGATAGAAGCGCACGATCATCGCCGGAAGCAGAATGATCGAGAGAAAAACCATCAGCGGATAGCTGATGTTGGCGGTGAGGTGAAAGATCGCCTCGACTTTCGCGGCGAACGGCACGTCCGCGCGCAGCACCTGCGGCAGTATTTTCTTGGCCGTCTGCATCAGGCCCTTGGCCCAGCGCGCCTGCTGCGATTTGAAAGCGTTCATCTCGACGGGCAATTCGGACGGGCAGTCGATCTCCGGCAAATAGAGGAATTGCCAGCCGCGAATCTGCGCGCGATAGGAGAGGTCGGTGTCCTCGGTGAGCGTGTCGTGCTGCCAGCCGCCGGCGTCCTCGATGGCGGTGCGGCGCCAGATGCCCGCGGTGCCGTTGAAATTGAAGAATAGGCCGCTGCGGTAGCGCGAAGAGTGCTCGATGGCGAAGTGGCCGTCGAGAAGAATCGCTTCGACTTCGGTGAGTTTCGAGTAGTTGCGGTTGATGTAGCTCCAGCGCGTCTGCACCATCGCCAGCTTCGGGTCGACGAAATACGGCACCGTGCGGCGCAGGAAATCCGCGGGCGGGATGAAATCGGCGTCAAAGATGGCGACGAATTCGCCCGTAGCGGTGCTGAGCCCTTCCTGCAGCGCACCGGCCTTGAAACCCTCGCGGTTGTCGCGATGGATGTACGTGATGGGCACGCCGAGGGCGCGGTGACGTTCGACGCAGTCGCGCGCGACCTGCTTGGTCTCGTCGGTCGAATCGTCGAGGACTTGAATATCGAGAAGTTCGCGCGGGTAGTCGAATTGCGCGACGGTCTCGATCAGGCGCTCGATCACGTAGCGCTCGTTGTAAATCGGAAGCTGCACGGTGACGCGAGGCCATTCGGTGATTTCCGGCGGCGGTCCGGGCACATTCTTGCGATTCTTGAAATAGTTGTAGACGAGCGCGTAGCGGTGAATCCCGTACACAGCCAGAACCGCCATCACGAAGAAATAGGGAAGCATCACGGCGAGGTCGAACGCGTTGGCCTGATACAGGCCGCGGAAGGTTGGATCGACCAGTTTGCGCCAGTAGTGCGAGACCGGGTTGCCGGCGAGGGCGGCGAGCGGTGCCAAGTTATAGAGAGCAGTCAAGATGCGCCTTCGTTCGAGTCAGGCAGAGTTTGGTATCCGCGAGCTGGTTGGGCCAGAACCCTGATTATACGTGGGCCCTAGCGGGTGTCAACGACACACATCGTATCGGCCCGATCCGATCTTTCGATAGGATTTCGGGCGCGAAATCATGGAAATGGTGGGGCTGGGGAGAGTCGAACTCCCGACACGCAGTTTAGGAAACTGCTGCTCTATCCATCTGAGCTACAGCCCCGCAGGGCGATTTTAGCAGATTTACGCGGGCGTTTCGTTGCTGCGGTGGCCCTCGCAAGTAGGCAATTTTTTACTAGTACCCAATATGAAAACGCCCTCCGGGAGCGCCTTGACCCAACCGCGGGCATAAGAATACGTTGGGAAAAGCGGTAACCAAATGGAAACCACTCACGCTGGGATTACGCACACGAACGAACTCGTCGCCTCCGACGCCGCCGTCGAGCAGCGCACGCAGGCGATCCGGAGCGATCTCCGCGAGATCGGATCGCGTAACTGGTCGCTCTGGGCGCTGGCCGTGCTGGTGATTTTCGCGATGACCGCGGCGATCGCGACGCTATCTCTGCAAGTGATCGAGGACCCGCACGACCCGTTCTACCAGTTCCACATCAGCCAGGCGGTACGCGGACTCGTGGGCTTGGTGCTGCTTTTCAGCGTATACACGCTCTACCAGCAGTTTCAGCTTCGGCGCACGCGCGTCCGTCTCGCGGAACAGGTGGACGTCGCGGCCCGCGAGCAGATGCGCGCCGAGGAATATCTCAAGCTCGCGATGCTCGATCCGCTGACCGGATTGCACAACCGGCGCTACGCGCAGGAGCGGTTGGTCGCGGAGATTTCCCGAGCGCAGCGGCAGAAGAGTTCACTCACGGTTCTGATGATGGACCTGGATGAGCTCAAGCGAATCAACGATCAATACGGTCATGGGGCCGGTGATTTGGCGCTGAAGACGTTCGGCGAGCGGCTCGGCAAGGCGATCCGCGGCTCGGATCTCGCGGTGCGAATCGGCGGAGATGAATTCGTGGTGCTGCTGCCGGATTGCAGCCTCGGGCAGGTGCAGACCGTGCTCGACCGTTTATCCGCGCTCGAGCTCGAAATGGACAAGGCGAAAATCACGTTCCACTTTTCCGCGGGCTGGACGGACTACCGCAACGGTGAAACTCCCGAAGAATTGCTCCACCGCGCTGATCACGCACTCTACGCCGAAAAACAGTCCCGCAAAAGAGAAGCGCATACCATCGCTTGAAACGCTCTCCGGAAATTCCGAGTGAGACTAGTTGGCTGCCTGAGGCTTCTTGCCGTGGCGCTTCGCGGGGACGCCGTCGGTCTGACGGTGATAGGTGATTTCGATTACCTGCATGTCGCCCTTTTCGGGAACGATTTCAGAGCGCGCTACGTAAGTGTCCTCGTCGGTCCGCTTGAAGATCGAGTGCTTGGGCTGTCCGTCGATCGGATTCTCGAAGATGATCGTCTTTGGATCGGCGCTGGCGAGGTTCAGCACCGTCGAGCCGTTTTTTTCCCAAACCGCCAGCGACGGCGTGAAGTGCCGGATGTGGAACTCGATCCCGGCCGGCGTTTCGACCAGCGTGAAGAGTTCGAGCACGAGCGTCTTGTCGTTCTCGACGAGCTGGAAAGTGCCGAGCATCACGCCTGCCCGAGGCGCCATCCACGCCTGTTGCGCCACGCGCGGTCCCCAGTTGCCCTGCCAGCGCCCGACGAGCCATGCGAAGTCGGCGAGCGTGGTCTTCGGCGTTGGCGCAGGGGCGACGGTCGCCGGCTGCACGGGTGTCCCGGTCGTGCCCGCGCCCACCGGCTGCTGCGCCGGAGCGATCGCGCGAAGCGCTGCAAGCGCGAGCAAGAGTGCCAGCAAGAATCGAATCACGCCTGCAATGCCGGTGCGGCTCATGGTTCCTTTCGGGGTGGCGTTCCTGGCCGGTAGTGCCAGCCGCAAAGCATATCAAACATAAAGGCAAAATCCGCCCGTCGTGCATCCGAATCGCGTTGGCGCACGTCCTAAAAGAGTGAGGTTCGGCGCGGAACGTGCCGCAGGGGAATTCTTTGACGCCTTCGCGGGGCTATACGATAATCAAACACTGTTGCTCGCAAATGAAAGCAATTCTTAACATCGCTGCCGTAGCGGTGCTGTGCGCTGCGCTGATCGTCCCGGCGCGCGCCTACGCCCGCGCGCAGGCGCCGCAGCCGCCCGTCCAATCCGCGCCCGCTGCGAAAACTCCCGCGGACAACGCCGACAATTCCCGCGCCGATGCCTACTATTACTTCACGCTAGGCCATCTCGCGGAGCAGGAATACGACCTGACTACCAGCGCCGCTAAGGCGGACGAGGCCGCCGATTCCTACAAAAAGGCTCTCGAACTCGATCCCGGCTCGGGGGTCGTCCGCGAACGTCTCGCCGAGATTTACGCAAAGACCCAGCACATCCGCGACGCTTCGGCGATGGCGCAAGAAGCGCTCAAAATCGATCCCGACAATGTGGACGCTCACCGGCTGCTCGCGCGCATCTACGTGCGCTCGCTGGGCGAAATGGGCGCGGGCGAAGCGCAGACGGAAACGATCGCGAAGGCCGTTGAGCAGTTCCAGGCCATCCTGAAAATCGATCCATACGATACCTATTCAGCTTTGTGGCTGGCCCGGCTCTACCGGTTCGAGAACAAGCACAGCGATGCCGAGAAAGTGCTGCGCGGCATTTTGCAGAGGGACGCCGACAGCGGCGCCGCGCTCGAGCAGCTCAGCCAGATTTTGGTGGACGAAGGCCGCGCCAAGGAAGCGATCGACCTGCTGTCGCACGCCTCCGAGGACACAGAGGATCCGGCAATTTACGACCTGCTGGGCGACGCGTATTCCGAGGCCAAGGATTTCCCGAACGCCGAGACCGCCTATCGAAAAGCCGTCGAGGCCGATCCCGATGATCCGGGCCACCGCCATGGACTCGCGCAGGCCTTGATGGAGCAGGACAAGTATAAAGAGGCGCTCGAGCAGTTCACGAAACTAACGGAGCTTGAGCCGGGCTCCTGGGAAAACCACATGCGCGCGGCGCAGCTCTACCGCCATCTGGGCGAATACGATCAGGCGGAGTCGAGCCTGCTGCGCGCGAAGCAACTCGCGCCGGGGAATCCCGAAATCTTGTACAACGAGGCGCTGCTCTACGAAGATCAAGGCCGTTTTGACGATGAAGTGAAAGTGCTCGCGGACACTATTGCCGGGATCAAGAGCCAGGCCGGCGGGGCGGGGAATCCGAGCGGGCTGGGAGTCTTGTACGAGCAGCTCGGCACCGCCTATCGCGAGCAGCGAAATTATTCCGCGGCGATCGAAACATATGGCGAACTCGGAAAGCTCAACCCGGCCGCGCAAGACCGCGCGCGGATGTTGATCATCGACACCTACCGCGAAAGTCATGACATTGATCGTGCCATCACCGAAACGAAGAAGGCGCTCGATGAAACTCCGAAGTCACGCGATCTGACGGTGACGTTGGCCATGCTGTACGGCGAAAAATCGGACACGCCTCAGGCGACGCAGCTCCTGCAAGGCCTGTTTCAGGGAAATGACGGCGATCAGGAGATCTATCTCGACATCGCCGAAGTTCAGGAGCGAGGCCGGAAATACGCCGACGCCGAACAGTCAGCCCAGAAGGCCGAGCAGATGGCCCACGACGATGCCGGGAGAGAAACGGCGTGGTACATGCTCGGTTCGATTTACGAGCGGCAGAAAAAATTCGATCAGGCCGAGCAGCAGTTCCGCAAAGTGCTGGATGTGAATCCGAACAACGCGGGCGTACTCAACTATTATGGCTACATGCTGGCCGATCGCGGGGTTCGCGTGGACGAGGCTGCCTCGATGATCCAGCGCGCGCTGAAGCAGGAGCCGAACAACGGCGCGTATCTCGATAGTCTGGGCTGGGCCTACTACAAGCAGAACAAGCTGGCCGAAGCGGAAGAATTTCTGCGCAAGGCCGTGGACCGCGAAGGCCAGGACCCGACGATCCTCAGCCATCTCGCGAACGTGTACGTGAAGCTCGGCCAGAACGAGCGCGCCGCGGACCTCCTCGAAAAATCGCTGGCGCAATGGCAAAAGGCCCTGCCCGCCGATTACGAAGCGGACAAAGTCAGCGAGACCGAAGCGCAGCTGAAGACGCTGAAGAAGCGACTCGCGCAGAAATCCTCTCCGGAAACGGCCAAACCGCAGTAAGCTCCCGCGCATGCCCCTTCGGAAAAACGGATCGGTGCGCCTGCCGGCATTCGCGAAAATCAATCTGTGCCTGCACGTTCTGGGGCGCCGCCCGGACGGCTATCACGAACTTCGCACGATCTTTCAAGCGATTTCCCTTCAAGACACGCTGGAACTCTCGCGAACCTCCAAGCCCGGAATTTTCCTGGAAACGGACGATGCGGAATTGCCCGCGGGCCCCGAAAATCTGGTGTATCGCGCAATCGACGCGCTCGGCTGCGAGATCGGAATTCGCGGTGGAATCCGCGCGCGGCTCGAAAAGCGAATCCCCGTGGCGCGCGGGCTAGGCGGCGGCTCAAGCGACGCGGCGGCGGCGCTGATCGGCATGCTGCGGCTCACGAAAAAGAAAATTCCGCTCGAACGCCTGATGCAGATTGCTTCGGGCCTTGGAGCCGACGTGCCATTTTTTCTGTTCGGCGGGCGCGCTTTGGCGGTGAATCGCGGCGATGAAATTTATCCACTCGATGACGCACCCAAGCGCACGATCGTCGTCGTTTCGCCGCGAAACATCGGCGTCAGCACGAAGGACGCTTATCAGTGGCTTTCCGCGGAATTGACAAACCGCGAGAAACCCCCTAATATTTGGGGGTTCTGCGCTCTGTGCTGGAGCCGGCAGGAAACGCTCTCGAACGATTTCGAGAGGCCCGTTTTCAGCCGCCATCCGCGACTCGGAGAAATCCGATCGGGATTGCTCAAGCGAGGAGCCGCGAATGCCGCGCTGGCGGGTAGCGGGTCGGCGGTGTTTGGAGTATTCCGAAACCCAGCGCAGGCGCGCCGAGCCGCTCGGGCGTTCCCGGAAGATTCGGTTTACGTCGTCGAAACCCTTTCCAGGGAAAAGTATGGCCGCGCGATGGGTTGGCGTGTGGCCGTCTGAGGAAATAACTTTGGCCGAAGACAAATTCAAGGTGTTCTGCGGCACTGCGAATACCGCGCTCTGCGACGCCATTTGCGCGCAGCTCGGTGTGCCGCGCGGCCGCGCCGAACACGGCCAATTTTCCGATGGCGAGACGCGCTATCAGGTTCTCGAAAATGTGCGCGGCGCGGACGTGTTCGTCGTGCAGCCGTGCAGTTCGCCAGTGAATCACCACCTGGTTCAGTTGCTGCTGATGATCGACGCGTTTAAGCGCGCGTCGGCCTGGCGCATTACACCGGTGATTCCGTATTACCCGTATGCAAGGCAGGACCGCAAGGACCGGCCGCGCGTGGCGATTTCGGCAAAGCTTGTGGCGGACCTGCTCGAAACGGCGGGGTCGAGCCGCGTTCTGTCGCTCGACCTGCACGCGCCGCAGATTCAGGGATATTTCAATATCCCGGTAGATCACTTGTACGCCGCTCCGGTGCTGGTCGAATATTTTCAGAAGAAGAAGATCGGGTCGATCACGGTGGTTTCGCCCGACGCGGGCGGCGTCGAGCGGGCGCGGCTTTTCGCGAAGCGCATCGATGCGCCGCTGGCGATCGTGGACAAGCGCAGGATCGACATCAACGTGAGCGAAGTGATGCACCTGATCGGCGACGTTTCGGGCCGCCCCGCGCTGGTGATCGATGACATCATCGACACCGCCGGGACCCTCGTGAAGACCGCCGAGGCGCTGCTCCAGAACGGCGCGACGAAAGTGTTCGCCGCTTGCACGCACGCGGTGCTATCGGGACCGGCCGTCGAGCGAATCACAAAGTCCGCGATCGAGGAAGTGGTGGTCACGGATTCGGTTCCGCTCAGCGACGCGGCGCGGGCCGTGCCGAAGATCAAGGTTCTGAGCGTCGCGCCGCTGCTCGCGCGCGGCATCCAGTCGATTCACGAAGAGACTTCGATCAGCGAGCTTTTTATTTAGAGAGTCACGCCGCAAAACGAAGAGAGATTCCTCGGGCCGGGAAGCCGACCCTCGGAATGACGAATTCTGAGTTTGAGAGGCAGAAGGAAAGGCACATGGAAACATTTACAGTCGAAGGGAAAGTTCGCGAGTCGCGCGGCAAGAACGCCGCACGCCGCACGCGCCTCACCGGGATGGTCCCGGCGGTGCTTTATGGCGCACGCAAAGATTCGATCTCGATCGCGGTGAATGCCAAGCAGGTGGCGCGCATTCTCCGCTCCGAGACGGGCCACAACACGATCTTCAGCGTGCAGCTTGACGACGGCAAGCAAGAAAAGGCCATGCTGAAGGACTGGCAGGTCGATCCGGTGAGCAACAAGCTGCTGCACGTGGACCTGCTGCGCATCGCGATGGACGTGCGCATGCGCGTCCGCGTGCCGGTGCACACGTTCGGCGAGCCGCAGGGCGTGAAACTTCAGGGCGGCATATTCGAAATGGTCGCGCGCGAGGTCGAGCTCGAATGCTTGCCGGGCGACATCCCGGAAGAGTTCAAGGTGGACGTGACCGATATGATGATCGGCAAGCAGCTTCGCGCCGCCGACCTTCCGATCGATCCGGCGAAGATCAAGCTGCTCACCAATCCGCAGCAGGTGCTGGCGCACGTCGTGATTCTCAAGAAGGAAGAAGAGCCGGCGGCGGAAGCAGCCGTGGCCGCGGAAGCAGCGCCGGCCGAGCCCGAAGTCATCAAGAAGGGCAAGAAGGAAGCCGAAGAGGGCGAAGCCGAAGGCGGCGCGGAAGCAGCGCCGAAGGCGGAGAAGTCCGAGAAGAAGAAGTAGCCCGGAGCGTTCCGGTGTTGCGCACGGCGTGAAGGCACATGCGACTCATCGTTGGTCTCGGCAATCCGGGTCCCGATTACGAATGGACGCCGCACAACATGGGATTTCTGGCTGTCGATGCGCTGGCTGAACGAGCCGGGATTCGCGTCACGCGGCCGGAAGCGAAATCGCTCATCGGACGCGGCATCGTGGCGGGCCAGGATGTGATTCTCGCCAAGCCGCAGACGATGATGAATCTGAGCGGCGTGGCCGTACGGATGCTGGTTGAGCGTCACGATTGCACGCCGGAAGATGTGATCGTACTGCTCGACGAAGTGGATTTGCCGTGGGGCATGTTGCGGATCAGAGATCGCGGCCGCAACAGCACGCACAACGGATTGAAGGACATCATCCGCGCGCTGGGCACGGATGAGTTCATCCGAATCCGGCTCGGAGTGCAGCCCGAGCGTATGTGGGGAGATCGCAAGGATTACGTCCTCTGCACCATGGGGCGCGAGGAGCGCCGGATGGCGCAGGAAATGGTTGTTGAGGCGGTCAGCGCCGTGGAAACGGTCCTGGCCGAGGGCGTCGGCACGGCGATGGCGCGGTTCAACCGTAAGGCGACGCCGGGCGAAGAGAAAGCCGAGTAGCGAATTTGCCGTTGCCATAGGAAGGCAAGGAATCGAGAGGACACATGGAAGAGCGCCAGTACGACCTAATTTTCATCTGCCGGCCGGACACGCCGGAAGCGGACGTCGACAAGGTGATTGCGACGCTCGAGCACGCCGCCACCGAAAAGGGCGGCAAGATCGAGAAGACCGAGAAGTGGGGCCGCAAGCGCATGGCCTACCGCGTCCAGCGCCTGCGCGAGGGATATTACGTGTACATGGCGGTGCGTTCGACGCATGGGGAAGTCGTGAAGGAACTCGAGCGGCGCTTGAAAGTGGCCGACGTTGTGATGAAGTATTTGACCGTGCGCGTCGATGAAGAATTGAAGCGCCAGGAAAAACTCAAGAAGCACCGCGAGCGCCGCGCCGCTCGCCGCCCGCGCAAGACCGCTCCGGCGGCTGCCCCGAGCGCTCCAAGCGCACCAAGCAGCGGCGAACAGGCCGCCGCGACATCTTAATCAGTTTAGTCAGGGAGAAATCGAATGGCAGAAGAAAACGCACCACGTCCAGCGGCACCGCCCACAGCACCAAGCGCACCGTCAGGACATTCAGGACCCTCCGGGTCGTCCGGACATTCCGGCCCGGGCGGACCATCGGGGGGATATTCGGGAGGCGGAGGACGATTTGGAGGTCCGCGTCCGCAGGGCGGAGGCCCAGGCGGCGGCAGGCCCGGCGGTCCCGCGAAGCGCGGCAAGCGCAGTTTCGTGCGCAAGAAGAAGGTGTGCCGGTTCTGCGTCGATAAGTCGGACTACATCGACTACAAGAAGGCGGAGATTTTGGCGCCGTTCCTTCAGGAGCGCGGGAAAATTCTTCCGCGCCGCATGACGGGCACGTGCGCGCGGCATCAGCGATGGCTCGCGGTCGCGATCAAGCGGGCGCAGAATATCGCGCTGCTTCCGTTCGCCGCGGAACTGTAATCGTTTGGGGACGAATCCCCATTTTCGTGTCATTCCGAGGGCCGGTTTAGAGGCCCGAGGAATCTCTCTTCCGTTCGCAACCGGAGAAAAGAGAGATTCCTCGCTTCGCTCGGAATGACGCGCGTCGCATGAAAGGTCGATGAAAGGTTAAGGATCATGCAAAAAGTCATCTTGCAAGAAGACGTCGAAAAGCTCGGCACGCGCGGCCAGGTTGTGGAAGTCGCCGAAGGCTACGCGCGGAATTTTCTGCTGCCGAGGAAGCTGGCTCTCGAAGCCAGCGCCGGCAACATGAAGCGCCTCGAAAAGATGCGCGCGGCGTTCGCGAAAAAGGAAGCTACCGAAAAGGGCGACGCACAGAAGCTCGCCGAACTCCTCGTGGGCGTCGCGCTCGAATTCGCGCGCAAGGCGGGAGAGAGCGACCAGCTCTTCGGCTCGGTTACTTCCGGCGACGTCTCCGAAGCGCTCGCCGCCAAGGGCTTCACCATCGAGAAGCGCAAGATCGTCCTTGCCGATCCCATCAAGGTGATCGGTGAATACGAGATTCCCGTGAAGCTGCATCGCGAAATCACCGCCAGCGTGAAGGTCACGGTCAAGAAAGAAGAGTAGGCAGCCACTTTTTCACTTTTCAACGCGCCGGTCCTCACCAGACCGGCGCAATCCGACTTATCCACTTTTCCGAAAAAGTCCACAGGGCAGTACGGTTGACGTTTGCGCGCAGCGTGCGCACACTCGTGCGCGATCCAAAATTTTCTCGTGCGATCGAGCATTCACGAACGCGAACGAGAAGCGCAAACTGCGGCCGAAAATGGCCGCTTGCGCGAAAAAGTTTCTTAGGCGAAAATAAAGCGAATTACTATGGCGACCGACACAGCAATCGAACGACCGCTTCCGCACAATCTCGAAGCTGAGCGCAGCATCCTCGGCGCCGTCCTCCTCGATAACCACGCGCTCAACGCCGCGGTCGAGCGCCTCCGCAGCGAGGATTTTTTCCTTCCGCAGCACCGGCACATCTTCGAGCGCATGGTGCAGCTCGGCGAAAAGCAGCAAGCCATCGACACGATCACGCTAATGGAAGACCTCGTCCGCAGCGGGAACCTCGAAGCCGCGGGCGGCGTCGCGTACCTTTCGCAACTTGCCGACGGATTGCCGCGCGTGACGAACGTCGATCACTACGCGCGCATCGTGAAGGAAAAGGCGATCCTGCGGACCTTGATTTACTCCGCGGGCGTGATTCAGGAGCAGGCGCTGGCTGCGGGCGACGACGCGGACGTGATCCTCGACCGCGCCGAATCCACGATCTTCCAGATCGCCGAAGACCGCGTGAAGGTTGGGCTGATCGGCGTCAAAGATCTCGTCCGCGACGGTTTCGAGCGCCTCGAAAAGATTTTCAGCGAAGGCCGCCGGATCACGGGCCTTGCCACCGGCTACGCCGGCCTTGATAACGAAACGGCCGGCTTGCAGCCGTCCGAGCTGGTGATTCTTGCGGCGCGCCCATCGATGGGGAAGACGGCGCTGGCGCTGAACATCGCCGAAAACGTCGCGCTTCGCCAGCGCGAGCCTGTGGCGATCTTCAGCCTGGAAATGTCGAAGGAGTCGCTGCTGTTGCGCCTGCTCGCGTCGCAGGCGCGCGTGGACGCGCACAAATTCCGCACCGGCCACATGAATCGCGAGGACTGGAGCAAAGTTACCGCGTCGCTCGCGGAACTCGGCGAAGCGCCGATCTGGATCGACGATTCGGCGTCGTCAACCGTGCTCGAAATGGGCGCCAAGGCGCGGCGTCTCAAGCGTGACCGCGGGCTGTCGCTGATGGTCGTCGATTATTTGCAGCTTGTCGTCCCCACGCACACGGGACGCGGCACGAACCGCCAAGAGGAAGTCTCGAGCATTTCGCGCGCTCTCAAGGGCCTTGCGAAAGAGTTGAAAATTCCCATCGTCGTGCTGAGCCAGCTCACGCGCGCGCCCGAGCGCGAGGAGCGCAAGCCGCAACTCGCCGACCTGCGCGAATCGGGCGCCATCGAGCAGGATGCGGACGTCGTTCTCTTCATCAACCGCCCCAATTTCTACAAGACCGACATCCCCGAAGAGGAGCGCGCCAAGGCCGAGCTGATCATCGCCAAGCAGCGCAACGGCCCGACCGGCCTCCTGAATTTCGTTTTCCTCAGCCGCCACACCCGCTTCGAAGAAGCCGCGCCCGATGCCTGGAGCACCGGCGGTGAAGAATAGCCTGCGCTGCTCCGCGAAGCGCGCCGTTGGCCAAAAAAAGTCGAAAGAAAGAGGGATTCTTCGGCGTCAGTAAGAACCGCGACGTCAACAAAAGTCGACCACGCCCAAATTTGCCCGGTAGCTCGATTCGCAGAGCGTCGCCGACCGGCCACAGTCGTGTCGTTTCTACCGCGCACGCCTTTGGACGTTCGTCCGAGCCGTTTCTGCCCGTCGTATAAAGCGCACGTTTTGCTGGGGATTCACGTGGCGCCGGCGGCAAGTTCCGTCACAGTCGAATGGCGGGCCGAATGCAGCATGCCAAACCGGGCTGTTTACCTAAACGCTGCGCGACGGTTTGCCGGTGTGAATTGTTGCGCGCCGCCGGGCCAAGAGTCTGGCATTCTAAATGAGCATGGAAAAGCCAATTCGAGTTCAGGGACGCCCGCTCTGGGCGGAAGTTTCGCTCGCCGCGATCGCGCACAATCTGAAGGTCGTCCGCCGCCACATCGGGCCGAAGCCGGAAATCCTCGCCGTCGTGAAATCGAACGCCTATGGCCTGGGCGCCGTTCCGGTGGCGAAGGCGCTGCAGAAGGCCGGCGCGGAGCGTTTCGGCGTCACCTGTGCGAACGAGGGTATCGAGCTGCGCGAATCAGGCATCCGCAAGCCGATTCTGGTGCTCACCGGATTCTGGCCGGGGGAAGAGAAGCGCTTCATCCAGAATCGCATTACGCCCACCGTGACGCGCCTCGAAGACGTCCGCCATCTCGAGCGCGCGGCGAAGTCCGCCGGCGTCAAATCGCCGCTGCGCTTTCATCTGAAGATCAACTCCGGCATGAATCGCCTCGGGATCGCGCCGTCCGAAATCGACGCATTCGCTGCCGCGCTCGCCGATTCACGCCACATCGCGCTCGAAGGCACATTCACGCATTTTGCATCGGCGGAGGATTTCAGCGCTCGCCAGACGGACGATCAGGAGCAGCTCTTCCGCGATTGCCTCGACCGCCTGCGTGCGTTCGGCATTTCGCCGGGCATCGTCCACATGGCCAATAGCGGCGCGATCTGCGCGCGGCCGAGCACATGGGCGGACATGGTTCGCCCCGGCGCGATTCTCTACGGCTACTATCAATCGTTCGATCCGCCGGATAAGGGGCAGGAAGTGCGCGATCGCTTGCCGATCCACGCGAGCCTTTCGCTGCGCGCGCGCATTATCACGCTGCGCGACCTCCCTGCGGGGCAGCCCGTGGGATATGGCGCGCGCTTCGTAACCGAGCGCCCCTCGCGCATCGCCGTGATCAACGCAGGCTACGCCGACGGCATCCTGCGCCAGAGGACGAATCGCGGCTGCGTGCTCGTGCGCGGACGCCGCGTGCCGCTCGTGGGAACGATCTCGATGGACTTGACCACGCTCGACGTAACCGACGTGCCGGACGTCGCTCTCGGCGACCTCGTCACGATCTACGGCAAGGACGGCAGCCACGACATTCAGGTGTCCGACGTGGCCCGCGAGATCGGCACCGTCACTTCCGATCTTTTGTGCGCGCTTGGCCGCCGCGTGCCGCGCTACTACCTCTGATCGTCACTACCTCCGGACTCGCCTTGCCCACCGGTTTGCGCGCGGTGCTATACTGCTATCTATACATAGTGCCTTGTCTCATAAACGGCACAGATTCATCTCCGGCATCGAAACATACTTCTCATACAGCCGGAAAAGGGCCCGGATTAGAGCTGTTTAATAGTTCATACGTTTCATAGGGTGCCACCATGCCAAGGACTTTTAACGCGCCGAGCCGCACACCGGCTGGCGCGGCCCCGGAACATCCGCCGGTGAAGGTGCCAGTTCCCGCGCGCGTATTTCAGGATAGCGCCGGATCATTTTGGGACATCCTGGCGTTCCGCCTGATCTTCGCGGTCGTCTGCACCGGGGCCGGTTTCCACTTTCGGCCCTTCGGCCTGAGCGAACAGCACGGCGCGATCGCCGGGTTTCTGTTCGCGATGTCCGTAATTCTATTTGAACTGCGGCTGCGAAAGATCAGCCTGCGAAGGTTGATCGGCGCCGCCGTCGGATCGATTCTCGGGATTCTGGGCGCCTACCTGATCTCGCTCATCTTCACGCACACGACGATCCCGGAGAGCACCCGGTCATTCTTCAGTCTCGGCATTTTCGTCCTGATGACCTACATCGGCCTGGTGCTCGGCGCCAACAAGGGCGACATGCTCAACCTGCAGGCGTTCGGCGGCGTATTCGGCAGCGAACGCAGCATGAGGCATTCGGTCAAGCTGCTCGATACGAGCGTGATCATCGACGGCCGAGTTGCGGATATCGCCGAAGCGCTGTTTCTCGACGGCACCATCATCATTCCGCAGTTTGTCCTGCGCGAACTTCAGCTCGTCGCCGATTCGGCCGACCCGCTCAAGCGCCAGCGCGGCAGGCGCGGCCTCGAAGTCCTGCAACGCATCCAGAAGATGCCGCACCTCGAAGTGCAGATCGCCGAGGACGACTTCGCGCAGATCGCCGAGGTGGACATGAAGCTGATCGAGCTTGCCAAGCGCTACGACGCGAAAGTTGTGACGAATGATTTCAACTTGAACAAGGTCGCCACGCTGCAGGGCATCGAAATCATGAATGTGAACCTGCTCGCCAACGCGCTCAAGCCCGTGGTGCTGCCCGGCGAGGCGATGCGCGTCTTCATCCTGCGCGAGGGCAAGGAATACAACCAGGGCGTCGCGTATCTCGACGACGGCACGATGGTGGTCGTCGATGGCGCGCGCAAGATGATCAACAAGACGGTCGATATCAGCGTCACGTCCGTGCATCAGACGACTGCGGGCAAGATGATCTTCGGCCGATACGACGAACGCGGCGAGCAGACCCCGCGCCCGATTTCCTCGGAACCATCCGGAGGCGAGCGTCCGCCCCGTCCGCTCTATCCCGAATCCGGGCGTTCCTGATGGGTCGCATGCGTGCCACTTGCCTCACGCTCCGCGCCTCGATTGCGATAGACTGCTAGCCCTCCAATGACACGAATCGCTGCAATCGTACCGGCCGCCGGCCTCGGCACGCGCATGGGCGCGGACATGCCGAAGCAGTTCCTCGAACTCGATGGTGTGCCGCTGATCATTTTCACGCTGCGCCGCCTGGCCGCGTGTCCGGCAATCACGGATTTCTTCATCGCTACGCGCGCCGAAGACGTCGTTTTCCTCCAGGACAGGGTCACGAAGGCGGGCTTGGGCCGGCCCACGCGCGTCGTGCACGGAGGCGACACGCGCCAGCAATCGGTCGCGAACGCTCTCGCGCAAGTCGACCCGGCGACGGAGATCGTGCTCGTGCACGACGCAGTGCGTCCGTTTGTGACGCGCGAGCAAATCGAACGCGTGATCGCAGAGGCCCGCGCGCGCGGCGCCGCCATCCTCGGCATTCCGGCCATCGACACGGTGAAGGAAGTGAAGCGCGCGAGTCTGCCGGAAGATGTCGCCCTGATCTCCGCCACGATTCCTCGCGAGCGCATCGTGCTCGCGCAGACGCCCCAGGCGTTTTCATATCCCCTTTTGCGCGATGCGTTCCGCAAGGCGCAGGAGGACGACGTGACGGCTTCGGACGAAGCCGCGGTCGTCGAGCGCTTCGGCCACGAGGTCTTCGTCGTTCTCGGCTCCGAGCGCAACCTCAAAATCACGCGCCCGTCGGACATGGACCTCGCGCGCTTCTATCTCGAGCAGGAGCGCGCAAAGTGAACTACTCCGGAATCGGCTACGATCTTCACCGTCTCGTCGAGGGGCGCAAGCTCATGATCGGCGGGATCGAAGTCGCCTTCGACAAAGGCTCGCAGGGGCACTCCGATGGCGACGTGCTCTGCCATGCGCTCTGTGACGCGCTGCTGGGCGCCGCGGGCCTCGGCGACATCGGCACGCACTTCCCGGATACAGACCCGAAATGGAAGGGAGCATCGAGCCTGATCTTTCTTGAGCACATCCGCAAGCTCCTTGCCGATCGCGGCTTCCGCATCGTCCACTGCGATGCGATCGTTGTGTGCGAACGCCCCAAGCTCGGCCCACATTTTCCCGCGATGCGCGCCGCCATCGCGAAAGCCCTCGGCATCACCACCGCCGAGATCAATCTGAAGGCGAAGACCAACGAGGGCGTTGACGCCGTCGGCCGGGGCGAGGCCATCGCCGCGCACGCCATCGCCACCCTGCGGCACCACTGATCGATTGGCGACTCTTCGCGCGCAACTGCGCTAGAATCTTCGTTCATGACGCACGACGCTCCCGCCGAATCGCCGGTCGCACTCGAGAATCAGTTCACAGTCGCGGACATCACCGCGATTCTCTGTGAGCGCGGCTGGCTCGACCCGGCCCACGCCGCCGATCCGGCGATGCAGGCATGGTTCGCGCGCGCCGCCGACTTGCTTGCCCCGCACGCCGCGGATCGCTGCGCGCTGGCGGATCTGCTTGCGCTCGTTTTCACTTACGACGCCACCTCGCTCCTGCAAGACGCCGCAAGCCAGGCGGTGCTAGCGCGCGAGGGAGCGCGCGAGGTGATCCGCGAACTCGCCAATCGCATCCTCGATGGCGGCGACATCGGCTCCGATCGCTTCAAGGAGATCATCGACGGGATGAAGTCCGCGATTCCGTATCGCAGTCGCGCGATGTTTCATCCCGTTCGGCTGGCGCTCGCCGGACGCGCCGGTGAGGGCGATCTCGACCGCGTGATCCTGCTTCTTGACCCCGCCGCGAAACTCGATTTCACGGCGCCGGTGAAAGGCGCGCGGCAACGCATGCTCGAATTCTGCGCCGCGCTCGATTAATTGGCCACAGAGACACGGAGGCACAGAGAAAATTTGTGAATTGGATCACGGGATTTCACGCAGTCGAAGAAGCACTTGCCGCGGGGCGCCCCCTCGATCGCATCGTGGTCGCGCGCGGACGCCACGGCGAGCGGATTGAAGCTGTCGTGCGTCTCGCGAAATCGTGCGGCGTGCCGTTGCGCTTCGAGGATCGCCTGCAGCTCGATCGCCTCACCGGGACGCGCGAACACCAGGGGATCGCCGCGCTTGGCGCCGCAAAGCCCGCCGTCGAGCTTGAGGATTTGCTCCGCGTGAAAACCGGGCAGGGCCTGCTCGTGCTTCTTGACGGCATCGAGGACCCGCACAATCTCGGCGCGATCGTACGCACGTCTCTCGCCGCCGGCGCGCAGGGCGTCGTGATTCCGGAGCGTCGCGCCGCGGGCTTGACCGATACGGTCGAACGCGCCTCCGCTGGCGCGCTCGCGCATCTGCCGGTCGCGCGCGTGAAGAATCTGGTCCGCGCGATGGAAGAGATCAAGGAGGCCGGCTACTGGCTTGTGGGGCTCGATGAGCGTGCCGAGAAAAATTTCACCGACGTCGATCTGACGGGGTCGGTCGGGATCATCCTCGGGAGAGAGGGCGAGGGCCTGCACGAGCTGACGCGCAAGCGCTGCGACTTTCTCGTGTCGCTGCCGACGACCGGGCCCGTCCGTTCGCTGAACGTGTCGGTTGCCGCGGGCGTCATGCTGTTCGAAGCCGTCCGCCAGCGCCGCGCCCGTAGTTCGTAGTCGCCTGTTAGCTGTCGTACTTCAGCAAGGAAAACGCGTCGATGCCCGGCAGCTTCTCCCGCCCGTGCAAAAATGTCAGTTCCACGGCAAACGCCGCGCCCGCCACTTCGCCCCCCAGCTTTCGAACCAGGTTCACAGCCGCAGCGGCAGTGCCGCCGGTTGCGAGCAGGTCGTCACAAATCAGCACGCGCTGTCCCGGCTTCACCGCGTCCTGGTGGATTTCGAGCGAGTCGCTGCCGTACTCGAGCTGATATGTCACCGACGCGGTCTTCCAGGGCAGCTTTTTCGGCTTGCGCACCGGAATGAATCCCGCGCCCAGCCGGTACGCAAGGGCCGGCGCAAAAATGAATCCGCGCGCTTCGATTCCGGCGACGATGTCGATCGTGTGGCCGTTGTAATGTTCGCAGAGCTTGTCCACGAGCGAATGGAATCCCCGTTGGTCCTGGAGCAGCGTGGTCAAGTCGTAGAATAGAATCCCCGGCTTCGGGTAGTCCGGAATTTCGCGGATCAGCTTTTTCAGGTTTTCCATCATTCCTCGTTGTATTTCAGGCGTCGTACTCGATCGAAAACTCGTTCTCGTACCGGGAATCGGGCGAGGCTTCTTCCTCTATAACGCTTGAAACATATGTTGAGCGGGGCCCGCGCTCGAGTTCCAGCCGCAGCGTCGCGAGCGACGCTGCCGAGCCGGTCGCATAGACCTCCACCCGGCCATCACGCAGATTTCGTACGTATCCCGCCAATTTCAGTAGGTGCGCGGCGCGCTGGACGAAGTAACGGAATCCCACGCCCTGCACTGTTCCGCTGACGTAGTAGCGCTTGGCTCTAGGTTCTTCGTGCACGACCCGCTTGGCCCGCGAATCAGCAATTTTATCAGAGCCATGGCCGCCGCGAGGCGCTCTTTTTGATTGTCGTTCGTGCAGTTATGATATTTTCCACGTGCGGCTCGTGCGTCCGGCTCAACGCAAACGGCGCACACCGCATCTAACCGATTCGAATGACTTCGACCATGCGACGACTCGCGTTTCGCGGCGCTCTCATAAGCGTGTTTCTCGGCGCCTTCGCGTTCTCATCGCGCGCGCAAGATCAGGGGCCGATGGCGCCTCCGCCGAAATACGAAATCCACCGCCTTCCGTCGGAGGTTCATCCCGGTCCGCCGCCGATCCCGGTGGACGAGATTATCCGGAAATTCGCGGCCAATGAAGACGCCGCGAAAAAGGTCTATGACGCCTACAATTTTACCGAAACGATCCGCCTCGAGGAGTTGAGCGATCCGGGCGGCAAATTCATCGCCACTGGCGAGCAATACACCCGGCCGGACGGCCAGCGATTCTGGCGCGCCACCAAGCCGCCCGAGTCCACGCTGAAACTCACGTCATACACGCTTGAGGACGTCCGCACGATCGTCAGCCTGCCGCTCTTCTTCCTCACCAGCGACCAGATCGCGAACTACAATTTTATTTATTCCGGGGAGCAGAAGCTCGACGAGATCACCGCGTACATTTTCCAGGTGAAGCCGAAAATGCTCAACCGCACGCAGCGCTTCTTTCAGGGCGTTATCTTCGTGGACGATCACGACCTCGCGATCGTCGAAACGTACGGCAAATTCGTGAGTGAAATGGGAGGAGAAGGATCGAAGCTGCCCTTCAGCCTGTTCGAGACCTTCCGCGAAAATTTTCAGGACAAGTACTGGCTCCCCACGTACACAAGCTCCGATGATTACATCGACGTTGCCAACAGCGACCAGCTCCATCTGCGGCTCGTGATCCGCTCGACCGACTTCAAGCTCAACTCCCCCGCCGCAGCGCAGCCACCCGCGGCCGCCCCCGCCGCGCCGCCGGTGCATTAGGCACCGCCTTACGCTCCGCCTATTCGCGCCAGCGCAGGTGCTGCGGCAAATCGCGGATCGACCGCAGCAGTAAGTCCGGTTCCGCGGCTCGAATCCGCTCGGCGGTAGGGAAGGGCCCGAGCACTCCGATCGGACGCACGCCCGCTCGCCGCGCCATCTCGATATCTTCCGCCGAGTCGCCTACGTACACGCATTCTTCCGGCTCGGCTCGCAGGCGTTTCAGAGCGAGCGTCAACGCGGCCGGGTGCGGCTTCTTGCGCGACGCATCTTCGCTATAAACGCACGCGGAAAAGCTGTCCGCCAGGCCAAAGCCGCGAATCTGTTTGCGCACGCGATCCCGGCTGCCGCTCGTAACGATTCCGAGGCGAAAGCTGCGCTCGAGCCTGCGCACCACGGCTCGCGCCCCGGCCAGCAGCGGCGGGCGCTCTGAGCTATACGCGGCGCGCCAGATGCGGTCCGCTCGCTCCCATTCCGATTTCGGAATTCGCGCCGCGCGGTACACTCGATACCAATTCGGGGAATAGTGCCGGTGGAGATCCTCGATGCCCCATTCGATTTCCAGCGCTCGGAACATCGCATGATACGCGCGCACATCTGCAGCGTAGGAATTAATGAGCGTGCCGTCCCAATCGAACAGCACGACGCGCGCATGAAAATGGCGTGGGGTCACAACAGAAGAATCGTATCAGAAGAAACGCGGCGAGCGTTCCCTTCGTATCGTCGGAGGCAGAAAAAACGCTGCGGATCGTCAGCGCGCGTGATATCGGCTGGGCAGGCGGTCGTCCCGCTGCAGCGCGAAATCGTCGAAACTTGCGGCGTACGCACGCCAGCCGGGCATTTCGGTCTCTTCCGCGCGCACGATATGCGCGGCCGTGCACATCTGCACGCTGCCGAATCCCAGCGGCCGCTCGATCAGAGCCACTTCCAGCTCGATCGCCATGCCGGGCTGTATTTCGCGGGGCGCGAGAAAGTAGACGCCGCTCGAGCTGATGTTGCGCGTGACCAGCGTGACCGGCACAGGCTCCACGCTGTCGCCGATGCGGGTCAGCCGCAGCGGCAACGCCAGGGAAGCGCGCGGATAGCGCCTGCGCTCGTCGGCAACTCCGATCGCATGAGTGGGCACACGCGCGAACCTGCGCGGCCCCGGCTTTCCTGATATCGCTGTGATGGTTTCGGTGCGGCTTTCAAATTCTCGAATCGGCGAAACTGGTGCAATCTCGTCCCGTTTCGGAAGAGCTCCCATGCCACGACCCCCAAGTGCCGCTGGAAGATAACCCCACTACAAGACAAGCCCGATACGGACAACCCCTACGCACAACCCCTTGTGCGCTGAACGAATATGCTTCAGGCCCCCAAACGCGTCAACACGGCAAGGGGCCGTGGTGCCGTATCATGTAACACCATCGGCCGCGTGTGGCGGAACATGAGAAAGCGTCCACGCGGGGCGAGTCCCGGCAGCCGGCGCCTAGTTTGAGCGCCAGAATCGGATAGCCGGGGCATTTCCGTTTGGGTAATCTGAGGGCGGAAATTGGGGAGCGACTCGCACATGCTTCGAAATTCACGCGTTTCACGGAACATTTCACGAAATGCGGAGGGGCCGGTGCAGGGAATCGCCCGCTGGAAAGCCGTGCAGGCGCGCGACCGCCGCGCCGACGGCGCGTTTGTGTATGCCGTCCGGTCAACGGGCATCTACTGCCGCCCCTCATGCCCCTCGCGAAAGCCAGCGCGCGAGCAGGTGGTGTTCTTTCCTCTGCCGGAAGCCGCCGAGCAGCAAGGCTTCCGTGCATGCCGGCGCTGCCGTCCGCGCACAGCTCCGCTCCGCGATCCCAAGATCGAAACGGTTGCGCGTGTCTGCCGCGAAATCGACGCCCGCGTTTTCGCCGATGCGGGAGCGGACGAGAACGACGACGCGCGCTTGACCCTCGCCGCGCTCAGCTCACCCGTCGGCATGAGTCCACATCAACTCGAACGCGCATTCCGCGCCGCAATGGGCATCACGCCCCGCCAGTATGCCGACGCGCAGCGAATGCGCCGACTGAAATCGCGCCTAAAAAAAGGAGACAACGTGACGACCGCACTGTATGACGCAGGATTCGGATCTTCGAGCCGCTTGTACGAACGCGCCCCCGGTCATCTGGGCATGACGCCCGCCGAATATGGCCGCGGAGGTGACCGCATGAAGATCCACTATGTGATTGTTGGTTCGCCGCTGGGGCGCCTGCTGGTGGGAGCAACCGGGCGGGGCGTCAGCGCGCTCTACCTCGGCGAGTCCGACGCCGCACTCCGCGCCGCGCTTCGCAAGGAATACCCGCGCGCCGAGCTGCTGCCGGACGGCCACGGAAGCGAAGGGAAGGGCCTCGGCCAGTGGGTCAAGCAGATTCTCGCGCACCTGCGCGGTCGCGAGCCGCATCTTGATTTGCCGACAGACGTCCAGGCCACCGCATTCCAGCGGCGCGTCTGGGAAGAACTCCGCCGCATTCCCTACGGCACCACGCGGACGTACACCCAGGTCGCCCGCGCTATCGGACGCCCTTCCGCAATTCGCGCTGTCGCCCGCGCCTGTGCCACGAATCCCGTTTCCGTGGTGGTGCCTTGCCATCGCGTGGTGCGTGAAGACGGGAATCTCGCCGGATACCGCTGGGGAATCGACCGCAAGCGCACGCTGCTCGAAAGGGAAGCGGCCGCCCAATCGAAAAAGGGCAAGCCGTAAGTGAGCGCTAGCCCTGGGGTTTGATTCGTTCCGTACCCTTGGGCCAGTGAGGCTTGAATTCGTTCTCGGAAATCGCCGGGTTCCGCACCGTTTTCGAATACTTAACGATGGAGTAGTCGCCCGACCCGGCTTCGTAGAACTGCTGCTGGATGGGCAGCCAGTTCGATTCATCCAGCCAGATTTGAATCTTGGAAATCTGATTGCGGACCGCGTCCGACTTCGGCGTCAATTCGAGCTCAACGGTCTTTTTGTCATCGAGTTTGTCCTCGCGCACCAGCGCGATCAGGTAGCTCTTCCGTAGCTCTTTGCCTGCGGTCCCGAACCCAAGCAACAGAAACTGGTCCACAAGCGCCCGATTCTTGCCCAGGTTATATTCCTCGACGCGCTTCAGCCCCGGCGTGTAGATGTAGAGGTTATCGCCCGTCCGCAGGATGGTCCGCGCGTCCGGCGCCTTCAGATCGAGCACCATTTTTTCGCCGCGGACAAGGATCGTACCCGTTTCAGTCGAGCGGTCGTTCACGACGACCGTGACTTTCGTCCGCTCCACGTCCGCCGAGAGGCTGTGGAAACCCTTCGCCGCGCCATCCATCTCCGCCAGTACGCTGTCCACGGTCCACGCCGCGCGGCCCTGCGCGCCCGTCGCAGGCGCATCCGCGCACATAAACCACGCCGCTGCACAGATCGCCAGCAGCGCTCTACAGGATTTCCAGATCAATCGGTCCCCCCGAATCCCTTACGAGTCTATCGCGGATGGTCGCACCAGCATAGCACACACAATTGTGACGCAAAATGTGTCCACAGGTTTCGGCGCGCGATAGACGCGTAGTGTCACACGTTGCCGTGTTGGGCACCGACACCGGTGTCGTACTCAACACGCGGTTGATTGTAATGCGCTTCTCCGGGCGCTAGAATTATCTGACCGGAGGAACCAAAAAATGCTTGACAAGATTTGGCACCCTATGGAGAATGGCTCGCGCGTCAGTTCCTGCCTTCCCCGTAGCGTAATGTTCCTCCCCTTCGCAGCGCCGGAATAGTCTGTGAGGAGACCGGTGGCGGAAAAAGATGGCATAGCAGCCAATATGGAGCTCGATCGGGAAGTAATCCGCTGTCAGGTATGCGGATTAGTTCAATACCGTACACGCACAGGCAACTGCCGACGCTGTCTGCGTCTGCTGCCGCCGAAGGTGACGTTCGTCATTCCGACGCCGTCGCCTCAGGATTTGCCGGGTGATGACCGCCAACTGTTTGAGAACTGGCCGAATCGCGAAACTGTCGAAAACATCGGCCAGCGTATCCGCCAGTTGCGGGAATCGCGCGGGATGACGCAGAGCCAGCTGCAAGCTCGCTCGCGCGTCTCTAGGTCCTATCTGTCCAGGATCGAAAGCGGACAGATGACTCCGAGTCTCGGCACTCTCGAAAAGATTGCCGAAGCCCTCGGTGTGGGCCTGAACCGTTTCTTCGTGCCTGAAACCAACGGAGAAACCGTACTTGAGGATCCGTTCATTCAGGGGCTGCGGCCGTTCTTGCGGCAGCTCGATTGGACGCAGTGGCAGGGCATTCTGAAGCGGTTGCAGGCGATCAGCGATCACGTCAGCACGAACCAGCTCGTGCGCCCGCTCGCCCCGCAGTCAACCGAGCGCATGCCACATAGTTTGCCTCGCCGTCACAGCGGTCAGGGCGGGGGACATACGGCCACCGCTATCCACCGCTAAAACACCAGCGGACAACGCAACTCGTAACTTGTTCGGCGCGTCGTCAAAAGGGCCGCCTCCGTGGGGAGGCGGTCGCACGCCGTCAGTCCCTCGTTCGATTCGACTCCGCTCCCGTCGATTTGCCTTCGCAGCATCGGCTTGTCATGAACAGAGCCGAAGGGCATTCCGCTGGCGTCTTTGACGCGTTGGAGGTTGCGCCGACGCTTGGTAGCGGGTCGCCCATCCGCAAACCGCGCCTTAATAAAACCGCACCCTCACTTCCGATCCCTTTTCAAGATGTACCGAATCAATGAAACGCACCTGCCGGTCGTCGTACGTCATGATCAACGATTGGGTGCGCACTCCGCCGCCGAAGAACCGCACTCCCCGCAGCAATCCGCCTCCTGTAACGCCCGAGCACGCGAAAATAATCTTCTTTCCGGGCGCCAGGTCTTCGGTTTGGTAGATTCTCTTCGCGTCCTTGATACCCATCTGCGCGATCCGTTCGTGGTGTTCGGGCTTCGAGACTACGAGCCGCCCCAGCATGTAGCCGTTCAAACAGCGCAGCGCGGCTGCCGTCAGGACCCCTTCCGGCGCGCCCCCGGTGCCCATCACGGCGTGAATGCCCGCGTTCGACACCGCGGCGCTGATCCCGGCGGAGAGGTCGCCGTCCGAAATCAGCCGAATCCGCGCTCCGGCCTTGCGAATATCCTGAATCAACTTCGCGTGGCGCGGCCGGTCCAGCACGATCACGACGAGATCTTCCACGTCGCGAGAGAGTCGCTTGGCGATGTTCCGCAGATTCTGCTCCACCGGCGCATCGAGTTCCACCGCTCCTTTGCACGGCGCGCCGACGATGATCTTCTCCATGTAAAGGTCCGGCGCGTGCAAAAGCCCTCCGTGGTCACTTGCCGCCAGCACCACGATCGCGTTGGGTTCGCCCGTGGCGCAGAGGTTCGTGCCCTCGAGCGGGTCGACCGCGATGTCCACCGCCGGGTACTTGCGGCTCTTGTCGTGTACGGCGGCGCCAACCTTCTCGCCGATATAAAGCATTGGAGCTTCGTCGCGCTCGCCCTCGCCGATCACGATCTTGCCGTCCATTCCCACAGCATCCATTTCGGACCGCATCGCCGTGACCGCCGCCTGATCCGACTTATGTCCGTCGCCGAGGCCCATCGTGCGTGCCGACGCGATCGCCGCCCGCTCCACGACGCGCAAGAATTCCAAACTCAGTTCGTGTTCCATAAGATCTCCCGAAATGTGAGGTTATTCAGAGCTGAAAATTGTGCAATCGATTCTAATTCACGGGGATATACCACCTATCGCAGGAAAGGGGAAGGGTTGTGTAAACGCCACGCCCACACGAACGCAGCAATCCCGTTGATGCGCTCGCCGATCACCAGCTTTGTGAATGTCGCGCGTTCCTTCATTGGGAGTACGCGGATTCGAAATTCTTCATGTGGCGCATCACGCAGTAATCGTCCACGATTCCATTCGCGCCGTCTTGCGCGCCAGCTTTTCTTCGTCGCTCAGAAGTGAGTCGAATTCGAGGCAATCCACTCCGGGAAAGGAGGGCCTCGGGAATATCCCGCGGCATTCTACCGGACTTGTGCCGAGATGTGCCATACGCCTCGCCCCAATTGCATTCGGAATGACCGGCGGGTCAGCTCCGCATTCGAGGCGCCGCCTCCGTATAATCCCTGTTAACTCATCGTGGCATTGCTTCGCATTAAAAGGGCCATCCCTCTAATCGCTCACTGAGATTTGGTCGATGTACTCTTTGGACCCTTTAAGGGCCCATCCGGGGGCCTTCGCTACCGCAGTCGTCGGTTGCTTTGGCGTCCCAGCAGAGGTTTTGATGCCCAGTTCGGTGGATCCCAAGGCACGGGCTCCCCATGAGCTCCCGCACGCCTCCGGGCGAAAAGCCTGGCTTCTCGCGCTGCTCCTTTTCCTTTTTGTTCTGCCGCTGATGGGCGGAACGTATTGGATGTACCTGCAGTCAGAGAAGGAAATCGAGAATAGGGAATCGCAGGGCGACCTCGTCCGCGCGCGCACGCTTGCGGCGATGGTGGACCAGGACCTCGCGTCAGCCGAAACCATCCTCACGTCAATTGCCGACCGATCCTCGCTGCGTCGCGACTGGGCCCGGCGCGACCTTCCCTCTGTCGAAGGCGAGCTTCGGGAAGCCCGCAAGTTCGAGCCTGCGTTCCTGTTTGCGAGCGTGTACGAGACGGATGGCACGCTTCGAGCCATCGTGCCCGCCGACCCAATTGCAGGCCGGAACTTCGCGTATAGAGACTGGTATCGCGGTGTTACCGCGCGCTGGCAGCCGTACGTTTCGGAGGTCTATCGTACCGCGGCAGGTTCACAGCCCCTGGTTGTAGCGGTAGCCGTTCCGATTCGCGACGACCACGGTAACCCCGCGGGAATTCTCATGGCCACTTACAGCCTGGCCCAGTTGGCCGCGAAGTTCAGTCTGATTGAGCAAGGCGGATGGGAAGGATTCGTCATTGCAGACCAGCACGGTGTTGTGGCCGCGTCGCCCGATATTCACTCCGAGAGCGAACCAGTGAGTGTCTCTGCGCCTAGTTTAGTTGGCCGCGCGTTAGCGGGCGCGGAAGGCACTGACAAACTAACGATCGACGGCCAGAGTCAATTCGTCGGCTTTGCGCCCATCCCGCGGTTAGGCTGGGCGGCGCTCTATGAGCGTCCTGTGAGCCAGGCTCTGGCGCCCGCTGTGCGTTTACACAATCGGTTCCGCTCGATAACCGTCTATCTCCTGCTGATCTATCTCGCAACCGCTGCTTTAACCGCTCTCCTGATGCGTCGCCAAAGCCGGCTCCTGGCTGCGAACCAAGCGCTCAATCGGGACCTGGAGGACAAGATTGCGGAGGTCAGGCGATCCCGCGAAGAGCTGGACGGCTATTTTAACGTGTCTATCGATCTCCTATGCATCGCCGGCGCCGATGGCTATTTCAAGCGCGTCAATCCCGCGTGGGGAAAAGTCCTCGGTTGGTCAACCGAAGAGCTTCTTTCCAGGCCGTACATGGAGTTCATTCATCCCGACGACGTCGAGCGCACGAAGGACGTGGTCGAAAGGCAGAGGCAGGGCCACAATGCCACCTCCTTTGAAAACCGCTATCGCTGCAAGGATGGCTCGTACCGCTGGTTCATGTGGAATGCAAGCTCGGTCATTCAGGGGCAGTGGATCTACGCGGTCGCCCGCGACGTCACGAAACGGAGGGAAATGCAGCAAGAGCTCGTGACCGCGAAGAATGACGCCGAACGCTCGAATCGCTTCAAGGATCAGTTCCTCTCGACGATGAGCCACGAACTGCGCACGCCCCTGAACGCCGTCCTGGGATTTTCCGATTTGCTTGCCGACGACCGTTACGGCCCTCTCACCGAACGCCAACGGCGCTATCTCACCCACATTCACACGGGCGGAAAGCATCTGCTCCGGCTCATCAATGACATTCTGGACCTGTCCAAGATCGAGGCCGGCCGGCTTCAGTTGGCGATTGAGACCGTGAGGCTCGACGCGACTTACAGCGAGGTTCTGGACACGCTGAATCCCCTTGCGGGACAAAAGTCGCACCAGATGGTGAAGCGCGCTGCGCCCGACATCAGCGTCCGCGCGGACGCCACCCGCCTGAAACAGATCCTCATAAACCTTATGGGCAACGCGATCAAGTTCACGCCGGAAGGCGGGAAGATCGAACTTGCGGCTCAGCGCGACGGCGAATCCGTGCGCATCGAGGTTCGCGATTCTGGCCCGGGCATCCCGCCGGAAGAGCAAAAGCGCATTTTCGAGGCGTTCTATCGCTTGAACCGCGGGGACAAAGCAGAAGGCACGGGTTTGGGATTGGCGATCACCCAGCGGCTGGTCGAGCTCCACGGCGGTCAACTCGGTCTCGATAGCCAACCCGGTTCAGGGAGTTGCTTCTACTTCACTCTGTCCATCGTTCCGACCGTCGAGCCTCAGGCTGCGCCGGGTATGGAATCGCAAGTCAGGGGCGGAGTTCTGCGGCGCATTCTCGTCGTCGAGGACAATCGCCCCGCGGCATCGCTGCTTGAGAGCAACCTCGCCTCCGCCGGCTACGAAGTCACCCTTTGCCACGAGCCGAATCGCGCTGTGGATATAGCTGCCGAACTTCAGCCCGTCGCCGTGACCATCGATATCATCATGAAACCTGTGAACGGCTGGGAGCTTCTCACGGCGCTGAAGAGCGACCCACGCACGGCGCATATCTCCGTCATCGTGGTCTCCGTCATCGATCAGCCCGCCACTGGTGCGCTGCTCGGTGCGGATGAGTACATTGTCAAGCCCGTGGAAAAATCGGTGCTGCTGACCGCGGTCGAGCGCTCCGTGAACCGCGCCCGTCAACGCACGAAGCGTCCGATCCTGGTCGTCGAAGATCACGCGCCCACGCGGGAATTCATCGCCGAATCCCTTTCTCAGCGTGGATATCTCGTCGAGACAGTCGCCGACGGCGCCCAAGCCCGCGCCCGCGTCGCAAATTCCTTGCCGGAACTCGTCATCCTCGATCTGGTTCTGCCGGCCGTCAGCGGTTTTCAATTGCTCGCAGACTGGCGCGCAAGCTCCCGAACAGCCGATCTCCCCGTCTTTATACTTACGAGCAAGGAATTGACGCCGGAGGAGAAGATCTATCTCCAGTCAAACAGCGCGGTACTCTTCCACAAACAGGAACCCTGGCAGGAAGCTCTGCTCCGGCAATTGCAGCGAGCCTTGCCGCCTGATCTGGTGGAGAAATCGTGAGCCATCGAATTCTGGTGGTCGAAGACAATCCGGCCAATCAAGAACTTTTGCACGACTGGCTCGAGGTCGAAGGATTCGAAGTTGTCACTGCTGCAAGCTTGGAGCAGGCGTTCGCTGCCGTGAAAGGCGAGCGGCTCGATGCCATCCTGTTGGACGTTCAGCTAGGCTCGGAAGACGGATTGGCGCTGGTCGCCTCGGTCCGCGAGGATTCCGCATTGCGTTCGCTTCCCGTGATTGCAGTCACGGCGCACGCGATGGTCACCGACCACGCACGCGTCTTGCGGGCCGGCTGCGACGCCTGCATCTCGAAGCCCATTGACTTTCGCGCGCTCCGCGCCGAACTCGAGCAATGGCTGAACATCGCCGGAAAATCGCAGCCCCGCCTCTGAGCGCATGTGAAATCCGCTGTATCATTTGGTATTCGCCTGTCGGGAGACGCGTATGGCCGGCCGGATTCTCGTGGTGGACGACGATCCGCCAACCTGTGAACTGATTCAGGAAGTCCTGCGCTCCGCCGAATTCGACTCCGTCGCCGTAACGCACAGCGGCCTCGCCCTTACCCATCTGGCCACCGAGAAATTCGATGCCCTGTTCCTGGACGTGCACATGCCGCCGCCCGACGGCATCGAGCTGACCCGGAAGATTCGCTCGGGCGGCTTGAATGTTACGACGCCGATCATGATCATTACCGGCGAGGACGATCATGGGCTACTCTCTCGCGCCTTCCAGGCCGGCGCCAGCTTCTTCCTCTATAAGCCGATCGACCGCCACGACATACTCCGCCTCCTGCGCGCCACGCATGGTTCCATCGAGCAGGAAAAGCGGCGCTTCCGCCGCGTCAAGGTGGCCTGCAAAGTCTCAGTTGAATTCGACGGCACGCTATTCAACGGATCGACGCTCGATCTCAGCATCGGCGGAATGTTCGTGCAGGTACCGTCAGCGCTCCCTGTGGGCACCGTCGCGCGAGCTACCATCGACCTGAAGTCCGATGCGCCTTTTGTCGCTAGCGCGCGTGTTCTCCGCGTCTCCGGCGACGACTGCATGGGCATGCAATTCGAGAATCTCTCCGTCCAGCAGACCAAGCGCCTCCAGGATTTCCTCTTGCCCCTGATTGTCGCCAAACCCGCGTAGGGCTTCTCGCTCCGCTGTTGCTGTCCGAGACGCCGTCGTCCTGTGCGCACTCTTATCGTTTCCAAAGAATTACGAAGGCTGGTCAGCGTGGTCTACTTGCTAGGAGTGCCGGCAGCGGCAGAGGTTTGCGCACTCAGCCCCTTTACATCGTTCACAAGGCTTGTGATTCCTTGATTGACGTTTTTCTCCCAGGTCGCCTTCCGGAACGCACCCTGCACCGGCTCCGTTAGCGTCCATAGCCGGAAGTGTGTCTTGGTGTCCAGGATTGCCAACTCCACTTGTGGCCCATACGTGGTTACTTTGCCGCAATCCGTCAACGGGGCGGTGAAGCGTATTTCAAAAACCAAATCGGCATCGGCAGGAGCAGCCACAAGTTCGTAGCGTCCCCAACTCTTCATGGCTGCGTAAAACTCGTTGTAAGGCTGGTCCGGCTCTTCAGCATTCCTCAATGCGGCGAGAGACGTGCTGTCGGCTCCGGCGTTGGATATAAACACCTTCGTACTTGTGATGATTTGCGCTGGCACTGGAGCCGCCGGGGTCCCGTTTGATTTTTGCGCTTTCAGCGCAGGAACTGTTGTGAACACAATCGCGAACGCTGCACAAAACATCCCGAGTTTGACGAGTTTCATCGCGGCTCCTCCCATTCAGCGGACCGGCGTCTGACTACGGCTTCTCTATGCAAGAAGCTTCAAGTATTCGGACGTTCAATTAGCCGATTCCGTTGCGGGATGTGGAAATGCACGAGCCAGTCGGCTATCGATGACCTGCGTCCGGCTCGCCAAAACCTGTACGCGCCCCGATGCGCTGTGGTATCCTTGGTTGCTTTCAGACCGCTCTCACGCAGGAAGACGCGCACACCGGACGCCGATCGTTTTTCGAAAATGCAGCAGCCGACGCAGCAGGACTAACGTTACGTGTCGGTGTCGGATCGCGCAGGGGTGGGCTTCCTCGGAGAGCCAGGACGGTCATAAACATGTCGACACCAGCCGCATCACCGAAAACAGCCGAATTGCGCCTCGCGCACTCGCCCGATAGCGACGACGCGTTCATGTTCTACGCGTTGGCGACGGGCAAGGTCCGCCTTCCGGGCGTGAAATTCACTCACATCCTTTCTGACATCGAGTCGCTGAATCAGGCGGCGCGCACGGAAACCTACGACGTCACCGCCGTCAGCTTTTACGGCTACGCTTTCGTCGCGGACAAATATATTTTGCTCGATTGTGGCGCGAGCTTCGGCGAAGGCTACGGCCCCATCGTCGTCTCTTCGCACCCGATCAAGAAAAACGACCTCGCCGGACGAAAAATTGCCATACCCGGCACTTTAACAACATCGTATCTTGCTCTGAAGCTCTTTGAGCCCAACGTCGAAACGGTCACCATGCCCTTCGACAAGATTCTCGACGCCGTCCAGAACAAGGAAGTCGAAGCCGGACTGCTCATCCACGAGGGCCAATTGCTTTTTTCGCAGATCGGTTTGCACCGCGTCGTCGATCTCGGCCAGTGGTGGCAGGAAACCACCGGCTTGCCGCTTCCGCTCGGCGCCAACGCGATTCGCCGCTCCCTCGGTCCGGACATGGGCCGGAAGGTCGCGCGCGTGATTCGCGAAAGCGTCAGCTACGCCCTCGAGCATCGCGAGCCTGCCGTCGATTATGCCTTGCAGTTTGCTCGCGACATGGACCCGGTCCTCGCCGATAAATTTATCGGCATGTACGTGAACCGCTGGACGCTCGACTACGGCGAAGAGGGACGCCGCGCCGTTCGCGAATTGCTCGCGCGCGGAGCCGCCGCCGGCCTCGTCCCGTCGTCTTTCGAAGTCGAATTCCTGTCCCAAGCCGCCTGACGCGTTCGGCTTCGGCTCGGCCAAATCCTGGAACGCTCGCTTTTTCGAGGTCACGCATGGCGACTTCGCTCTTCGGCGATCCGGCCCCCGCACCTCAGCCGCTTCCTGCGTCTCCGCGCGACAAGAACGACCGCAAGCTCGTCATCATCGTGATCTCCGCGGTCATCGTGCTCTTCGTCGGTTCGGTCGCCGGCGCGGCGGGTCTCTGGGTTCACTACGCGGCCAAGTTCAATAAGATCGACAAAACGCATGAGGTTCCTTCGTCGGATACGAGTCGAGCCGGAGACTTATCCACCATCTACACGAACCCTGCCTACGGCGTCACTTTGAAGCTTCCGGGGCAGTGGCGCCGCGCAAGGGCCCCGTTCAGAAGCTTCTGCACATTGGCAGGGAGTCCCGACGGCGGTCTCACTCGGCTCTACGCGATGTTCTGGCCGATTTTCACCGGGGCTCCAGCTTCCGTGGACACTGAATCAAATATGATCGCCGCGGGGTACAGACGAAATGCCGGATGGACGCTCCTGGGGTCAGAATCGATTCAGATCAACGGGCGCGATGCGCGGATGCTTCGGTTTTCAATCCCTCAAGGTAACGCCGAATTGGCTCTCATCGTGGTGAATAAGTGGCCGGCAACCTACGCGCTCGCGGTCACCGGTCCGAGCAACGCGCCCGATGCCTGGCAAAGGCTCCGCGCCGCCTTGCCCCAATCCATCGAAATCAAATAACCCGCTGCTTATACGCACCGGCCTTGGCGCCAGGAATGTAGTTCAGGTCGAAGACCTGAGGCTTTGCCGTATCGCGAACTTCTCGCCAAACGGGGTCGGCGCTCAAAGATTAGAAGTTACTAATACGAACTTCTGCGCCCTCTTAGCCTCAATCCTCCTCGCCTCCCGCGCTACGATCGAATTCCCATGACACCCGAACAAACCACTTACGCTGCCGGCACTGAAGCCTTCTCTTTGGATTCCCCCGGCTCGGGCTTGCCAGCCGCAGGCGGTCAAATCCGCCGGCGACCCGGCTCCGGGCTTTTCACGCATATGCGAAACCTGCGAAGGCGAAATCGCGGCGCCTCCCGATGGCTCGCGGCCGCCTTGCTCGCGGGAACCGTCGCGGCACTGGCGTTCGTCAACTTCTTCGCACGGTAGCCAGCAGCTCAGTCTGTCTATCTCGGTCTTCGCTCTCAAACTATTGACGCCGGGCCGATTTCCACGGACCATGGTTCTTGCAACAAGGCGCACCTTGGGGGTGGAATGCAGCGAATTCTTTCGACGTACCGGTATGTGAGCCAGCCGCTCACGCCCACATTGCTGACGGAGATCGCGCGGGCGGGAGTCTCCGGCGTCGAGATTTTTTGCAGCTCCTACCATTTCAACTATGCCAATCCGCAATCGGTACGCGAACTGGCCGGCGCGCTTCACGATTGCGGCCTGAAGTTGCACTCGCTCCACGCGCCCACCGAGCGCGATTCGTCGCAAGGGCGGGGAAGCGGCCTTCCGGTTTCCATTTCCGAGCCGGAGCGCATCCGCCGTCAGGACGCCGTCGACGAAGTGAAGCGCGCCATCGATGTTGCGGAAACGCTCCCGTTCCGCTGCCTCGTTCAACATCTCGGCTCCAGCCGCCAGGCCGCCGATTCACGCAACCTCGATGCGGCCTTCGGCTCGCTCGAGCATTTGGCGGTTTTCGCGAAGGAGCGCGGTGTCACGATCGCGCTCGAGAACACGCTGAGCGAAATTGGCGCGCCCGCGTCGCTGCTGCAGTTCGTCAAGGAGACGCATCTGCGCGAACTGCGGTTCTGTTTCGACGTCGGCCACGCGCATATCGACGGCACCGTCGATACAAACTTCGGCCTGATGCACGATCTCGTCGTCACCACGCATATCCACGATAATCACGGCGAAAAGGACGAGCACCTGCTGCCCTTCGAAGGCACGATCGACTGGGACTCGGCGCTGGCCGGATTCGCGAGCGCGTCCGAGCCCTTGCCGCTCGTGCTCGAATTGAAGGAAACATCTCCGGGATCGCCGTCGCTCGATCAGATTCGCGCAGCATTCGATAAACTTGAAAAGCATCTCGACGAAAAGCGCGTCAGCGCGCCTCGCAAGTGAATTTTCATCCGATGAATCGACGGAATCATCCAGGGAAACAATGACCCAGCCAGCACCTGAATCCGCGCCCATCATCAACATCGAGCACGCCTCCGCGCACATCGGCCAGCTCGTCACCATTCGCGGCTGGCTTTACAACCTGCGCGAGTCCGGCAAGCTCCTCTTTCCGATCTTTCGCGATGGTACCGGCGTGATGCAGGGCGTCGTGTCGCTCAAGGAGCGCCCCGAAGCCTTCGCCGCGCTCAAGGGATTGCCGCAGGAATCGAGCGTAATCGTCACCGGAAAAATTCAGGCCGAACCTCGCGCGCCTGACGGCTGCGAAATCCACGTCACCGTGATCGAAGTCGTCCAGCGCGTTTCCGATTCCGATCCGTATCCAATCCAGCTTAAGGAGCACGGCGTCGATTTCCTTCTCGACCGCCGCCATCTCTGGATTCGCACGCCGCGGCAGGCCTCGATCCTGCGTATCCGCGCCGAGGCTATTCGCGCTGCGCGCAATTTCATGGATGACCAGGGCTATACGCTCACCGACGCGCCGATCTTCACACCCGCTGCCTGCGAGGGCACCACGACGCTCTTCGAAGTGAATTACATCGACGACCAGAAGGCGTATCTCACGCAATCCGGCCAGCTCTACGTCGAGGCCACGGCAGCCGCGCTCGGCAAGGTCTATACGTTCGGTCCCACGTTCCGCGCCGAAAAATCGAAGACGCGCCGCCATCTCACCGAATTCTGGATGCTCGAACCCGAGGCCGCCTACGCGCACCTCGAAGACATGATCGTGCTCGGCGAAGGACTCGTGACCGCCATGGTGCAGTCCGTGGTGCAGAATCGTTCGCGCGAGCTTGCCACGCTCGGCCGCGACACCGCAAAACTCGCGAAAATCGTGCCGCCGTTCCCGCGCATCAGCTACGACGAAGCGGTGAAGGTCCTGCAGAAAGCGGGCAATCCGGCGAAATGGGGCGACGATTTCGGCGGCGACGAAGAAACGCTTCTATCCAAAGAATTCGAAAAGCCCGTGATCATCCACCGCTATCCCGCTGCCATGAAGGCCTTTTACATGGCCACCGATCCGGCGCGCCCCGATCTTGCGCTCAGCTTCGACATGATCGCGCCCGAGGGCGGCGGCGAAATCATCGGCGGCGGCGAGCGCCAGTCGGATTACGACACGCTCGTCCGCCGGCTTCGCGAGCACAATCTGCCGCAGGAAGCATTCGAGTGGTATCTCGATCTCCGCCGCTATGGCAGCGTTCCGCACGCGGGCTTCGGTCTGGGCCTCGAACGCACCGTCGCATGGATTTGCGGAACCGAGCACATCCGCGAAGTCATCCCCTTCCCACGCATGCTCTATCGCGTCTATCCTTAGTGGTCCCTCCGCAATTCCGGGGCTGCGACAACTGCACTCTACATGGCCGAAAAAATCCGCATCATCGGTGTGCCGATGGACCTGGGCGCCAGCCGCCGCGGCGTCGATATGGGGCCCTCTGCGCTGCGCGTTGCGGGCTTGCAGTCGCGTCTGAAACAGCTCGGCCGCCAGGTGGAAGACATCGGCAACATCGCCGTACGCCAGCCCGAAGAGCAGCACTACGGCGAGAAGAACGCGAAGTATCTCGAGGAGATCGCGGAAACCTGCAAGGGCCTCGCGGAGATCGTCCGCAAGACGCTCGATGAGGACATGCTTCCCGTCGTCCTCGGCGGCGACCATTCCATCGCTGTCGGCACAGTGGCCGGTGTCGCCGCTCATTTCAATAAGGTTGGAAAGCGCATCGGCGTGATCTGGCTGGACGCGCACGGTGACATGAACACGCCGGACTCCTCGCCCTCGGGCAACGTTCACGGCATGCCGCTTGCGTCGATCATGGGGTATGGACCACCGGAACTGACCGAGCTTGCCGGAATCAAACCGATGGTCGAGCCGCGCAACGTTTCGCTCGTCGGCATTCGCGACCTCGATGCCAAGGAGCGCCGCCTGGTGAAGGAATCGGGCGTTCACGTTTTCACGATGCGCGACATCGACGAGCGCGGCATGAGAGAAGTGATGGCTGAAGCGCTGCGCTTTGCAGGAGACGACACGGCGGGCATTGCCGTCAGCCTCGATATGGACTTCGTCGATCCGTCGGACGCGCCCGGCGTCGGCACACCCGTGCGCGGCGGCGTCACCTATCGCGAGGCGCACCTCGCACTCGAGATGATCGCCGACAGCAAATCGATGGCGTCGTTCGAACTGGTCGAGATTAATCCGGTGATCGACCTGCATAACACAACAGCTCTTCTAGGTGTCGAGCTGATGCTCTCCGGCTTGGGCAAGAAAATCCTATGAGCAGCCATGCCTGAGCCACAGCACAAATCCAGGGGGATTTTTCCGAAATGAATTCTTCAAAACGGCTTCGCGTCGGCGTGATTTTCGGCGGGCGTTCGGGCGAACACGAAGTTTCGCTCGCTTCGGCCGCATCCGTGATCCGCGCGCTCGATCCCGAAAAATACGAAGCCGTGCCCATCGGCATCACCAAGGACGGCCGCTGGCTCGTCGGCACGAGCGCCCATAAAATGCTTCCGGACGTTTTGAAATCGGGCGAGCGAGTTTGGCTTCCTCCCGACCCGACTTCTGCCGCGCTGATTCCGCTCTCGCCCACCGCCGGCCAACCGAGCGTCGGTGTGGACGTCGTTTTCCCCGTGCTGCACGGCACGTTTGGCGAAGACGGCACGGTGCAGGGCTTGCTCGAACTCGCCGGATTGCCCTACGTTGGTGCAGGCGTTCTTGGCTCGGCCGTCGGCATGGACAAGGACGTGCAAAAGCGCCTTTTTGCGGAGGAGGGACTTTCGATCGTTCCGTTCGTCGCCGTGCGGCGCTCGGAATGGGAGCGCGACCGCGCGAGCGTTCTCAAGTTGATCAAGAAAAAATTCCGGTTTCCGGTTTTTGTGAAGCCAGCAACTCTCGGATCGTCGGTCGGAATGACGCGCGTGAAAGTCGCGCACGAACTTCCCGCCGCGATCGACCTGGCGGGGGAGTTTGCGCTGAAGATCATGGTCGAGCGCGCCGTCACCGCGCGGGAGATCGAAGTCTCCGTGCTCGGCAACGACGATGTGCGCGCTTCGATCCCCGGTGAGATTTTGCCGCACCGCGAGTTCTACGATTACACGGCGAAATACCTGGAGCAGGGAACTCGCCTGCTGATTCCCGCGCCGCTCACCAAGAAACAGGTCGCCACGTTTCAGGATTTCGCCGTTCGTGCCTTCCGCGCCATCGAAGGCACCGGCATGGCGCGCTGCGACTTTTTTCTCGAGCGCCGCACCAGCAAGATCTTCATCAATGAGCTGAATACGATTCCCGGTTTCACGTCCATCAGCATGTATCCGAAAATGTGGGAAGCGTCCGGGTTGCCCTATCCGAAGCTTATCGACCGCCTGATCGAACTGGCGCTGGAGCTGCATCGCGAAAAGGCGCGCACGAAATACTCGATCGAGCTTCCTCCCGGGGCCGGCGGCGCGCTTGAATCATAGATTTTGCCCTCCCGAGACCGTTGGGTAATGGTCATTTTGGAGTCAGGGGGCTTGTCCGGTTGAGCTGGCAGCGTTAATCAGGCAATTGAGGTCGGCCAGACTGCACCCAGCAGGATTTCAAGGGTTGGGAAACGCCCTTCATTCTCGTCTTGCCAACGAACTATATTGATTCGCCATCCAGATGCAGGAATGTGTCTCCGGTCTTTCCCGTCATTTCGTCTAGCAAGTACCTGAATACGCCCTTTAGGCCCATGAACCTAATTTCCAATACTGGGGCTTCCTTTTGGGAGGTAAATTCCACCGTGCTGTGCCAAGAAGTATTTTCAAGCGCCAGAGGATAAACGTTTATGTTGCCCACCAGATAATTCTCTGGGCATTCCCCGGAATCAAATTCGGCTGACTGCTTGGCGGTATCGAGTTGTCTGACTAAGTTACTGACCTTCGTCCTCGCTGCTTGAGAGAGGTTTGACGGCTGTTTCATTCCGTAATAAACAAAAACGATAATCGCGTCTTGTTGTGATTCGTTCCGTAACAAGTCCTTGTATGGGAGAAGCGTTTTGACGAGTTGAATTGCCTTTTCTTTTTGATTCGACAACTGGTCGATATTCTTCAACGCGGCCATCAACGGCCCAAAATCGTGATCCTTTTGAGACGAAATGTACGTTATCAAAGGCGTGAGATTCTTTTCGCTGCGGTTGCCGACAAATGTTTGAATCTGAACTTCCTTAGGGTCCATAACCTCTAATGAAAGAAACTGGTCCATTCGCTCAGGAATCGCTTCACTGCTCCTGAGTGCCGTGCCGTATGCAAATTCGTGTGGCGGAAGGATTCCACCTTTAGCCCAAACTTTGAGAACGAGAATCAGCAGCAGAACAGCAAACAACATCCCGGCAATTATCGAAGGCGTGATTTTCATTTGCTGCGCTGAACTCCTTTACGGAAGGCCTTGAATTGCTGAATGGCATATTTGCTGCACGATGGTATCACTCGGAGGCGACTACTGACTCGGCAATTTGCCGTAACCGCGCTGGTCGCGAGTAGTGCCCGACTAGTCGGATTACGGGTCAAGTGGTTCGTGCGGATCCAGGAATGGAGGGTTGGAAGCGACGGCTCGCATTCAGCCGCAAACTGACCCACCATCAACCATCGAGCCGCCCTTGACACGGATTCCACGGCTGATTAAACTAACCGTTTAGTTGAACAAATAAACTTCTAATTGCTGAGGGAGGGTTTCATGCAATACCGCCGCCTGGGAAAAAGCTCGCTGGTTGTTTCCGCGCTCGGTCTTGGCTGTATGGGGATGTCGCAGTCCTACGGCACGCCGGACGATCAGGAATCTGTGGCCACGATTCATCACGCGATCGACAGCGGCGTCACCATGCTCGACACAGCGGACATGTACGGCGGCGGCACGAACGAAGAGCTGGTCGGGCGGGCCATTTCGAAGCGACGCAACGAAATTATTCTCGCCACGAAATTCGGAAACATGCGCATGCCGGACGGCCGTTTTCTCGGCGTGAACGGAAAACCCGAATACGTGCAGAGCGCGTGCGAGGCCAGCCTCAAGCGTCTGAACATTTCCACGATTGATCTTTTCTACCTGCACCGCGTGGACACGGGCGTGCCGATCGAGGAAACCGTCGGCGCGATGGCGCGCTTGATCGAGCAGGGCAAGGTCCGCTATCTGGGACTTTCCGAGGCCGGCGCGAAAACAATCCGGCGCGCGCATGCGACGTATCCGATCACTGCCCTGCAGAGCGAATACTCGATCTGGACGCGCGATCCCGAGGACGGGATTCTCGCGACGTGCCGCGCGTTGGGCATCGGCTTCGTGCCGTACAGCCCGCTGGGGCGCGGCATTCTCACGGGGCAGGTGAAGAGCGCGGAATTCGGACCCAAGGACTTCCGCCGGATGTCTCCCCGCTTTCAAGGCGAAAACTTTCAAAAGAATTTGCAAATGGTTTTCCGCATCGAGCAGATAGCCGCGGAGAAGCGTTGCACTCCGGGGCAGCTCGCGATCGCGTGGGTGCTGGCGCAAGGCGAGGACATCGTTCCGATTCCGGGGACGAAGCGCCGTACGTATCTCGACCAGAATCTCAAGGCGATGGATGTCGCGCTGACGCCTGCCGATCTGAAGAGGATCGACGAAATCGCGCCGCGCGGCGCGGCCGTGGGCGCGCGGTATCCCGAGGAATACATGAGCCGCCTCGGAGTCTGAAACAATCGATGCCAAGAGGCCGTAGGAAAGCTGAAGACCCGGCGACGGCGCGGCGAATTCTGGCCGCGGCCGAGGAGCATTTTGCCGCGCAGGGACTGGAAGGCGCGCGAACGGAGGAGATTGCGGTGGCGGCGCACGCGAACAAGGCGATGCTTTACTACTATTTCGGGAACAAACGCCGCTTGCATCGCGCCGTCCTCGAGAATCTGCTGCGGCAGCTTCGCAGCGGCGTGCTCGTGCCGCAAGGGAAGAAGCTGTCGCCTAACGAGAGGTTCTTCGGATACGTCAGTGGCTACTTCGATTTTCTGGCGACGCACCCGAATTATCCGCGGCTGGTGCAGCGCGAGGCGATGGAGGCCCGCCGCAATTTCGACTGGATGGCGAAGGAATATTTCCGGCCGCTGATTCAGGGGCTGGCGCGCGCCATCGAAGAGGGGATCGCGAAGGGCGAATTCCGCAAGGTCGATCCCGAGCAGACGGCTCTCATCACGCTTGGGATGACGACCTCGTATTTCGCGGCCGCGACGATTCTGAGCGAGGTGGTGGGGCGTAACCTGCTCACGACGCCGGCGGTCGCGGCGCGAAAACATGCCCTGCTCGATTTTCTCAAACACGCGGTGGCTCGCGAAGGAGCGAAGGCCTGATGGGCAGCCGGAAAACACTCGGGATTATCGGCGTGGTATTTCTGATCGCGCTGGCGTTCTACATTTTCAGCACGCCGCACGGCCGTGAGATTCCGCTTACAGGCATCGTGGATGGCAACGAAGTGATCGTGAGTCCTCAGATCACGGGCCGCATCATCAACCTCACGGTGGACGAAGGCTCCGAAGTGAAAAAGGGCGATCTCCTCGCGGAGCTCGATCCCAAGGAGCTGCAGGCGAGCCTCGCCGCCGCGAATGCCAACGTCGCGAGTCTGCAAGCGCAGGTGAGCGAGGCCAACCACAATTATTCGCTGACGGACGATCAGACCGGCGCATCGCTCACGCAGGCAGAAGCCGTGTTGACGTCCACGCGCGCGCAGCTCGATCAGGCTCAGGCAACGCTCTGGCGCGATCAGACCGACTACGACCGGATGCAGAAACTATTCGACAGCGGCGTGGAATCGGCGCAAGACCGCGACCACGCGGACGCCACGCTCAAGGCTTCGCAGGCGAACGTCAGATCGCTCGAGCAATCCGTCGGCGCGCAGGTGGCTGCTCTCGCCGTGGCGAAGGCGAATCGCAAACAAGTCGACGTGCGCGGCAGCGAAATCGCGACGACCATCGCGCAGCTCGAGCAGGCGCGAGCCGCGGCAGCCGAAACCTCGACGCAGCTCGGCTACACCGAAATTTACTCGCCGATCGACGGCATCGTGTCGGTGCGCGTGGCGAAGCAAGGCGAGGTGATCTCGCAGGGTTCGCCGATCGTGGTGGTCGTGGACGTGGATCACCTTTGGGTGCGCGCGGACGTGGAAGAGGGTTACATCGACTCGGTGCAGTTCGGCCAAACGCTGCAAGTGAGGCTACCTTCGGGAAACACGATACAAGGGCAGGTCTTCTTCAAGGGCGTGGAAAACGATTTTGCAACGCAGCGCGACGTGAGCCGCACGAAGCGCGACATCAAGACGTTCGCCATTAAAGTGTCCGTGCCGAATGACGGGCGCCGATTGTTTACCGGAATGACGGCGACGGTGTTGCTGCCTCCGCCGGAAAAGAAAAGCTGGTTTGCGCGGCTATGAGCTCAGGGGATACAGCCAAGGACGCGCCGGGAACGTACGCGATTGAGGTCGACCACATGGTGAAGAAGTTCGGCGACTTCACCGCGGTCAACGACGTGAGCTTTTACGTGGCGCGGCAAGAAATTTTCGGCCTGCTCGGACCGAACGGGGCAGGGAAGACAACGCTGATCCGCATCATGACGACGCTCACGCCGCCCACCTCCGGCACGGCGCGCATCGGCGGTCACGACATACGAACCGACGCGGACGGTGTGCGCAACGTGCTCGGAGTAATCCCGCAAGCGTTCACGTCCGACCCGGAGCTGACCGCCAAGGAAAACATGCTGATTCACGCGAAGCTCTACGGCGTGCCGGCGGAGAGGCGAGGGGAACTGATCGACGGGCTGCTCGAGTCCGTCGAACTGCTGCAATTTCGAGATGCGCTCGTCCGCACGTTTTCGGGCGGCATGAGGCGGCGCCTGGAAATCGCGCGCGGCCTGGTTCATTCGCCGAAAATCATGTTTCTCGACGAGCCGACCACAGGGCTCGATCCCGTCTCGCGGACGCACGTATGGGAAATGATCCGCAAGCTGCGCGACAAATCCGAGCTGACAATTCTGCTCACGACCCATTACATGGACGAGGCCGACAAGCTCTGCGACCGCATCGCAATCGTGGATCACGGCAAGCTCGCGGCGCTCGACACACCGACCCGGCTGAAGGATAGCGTCCCCGGAACCGAAATCGTCGAGGCCGAATTCGTGGGCGCGCCGCAGGATTGGATGGAGCAACTTCGGGGACTTTCGCACGCGACGGGCGTGACCGAACACGATGATGTGGTGCACATCACGTCGCACGACGGCCCGGCGACGGTGGCAGCGCTGATGGATTTGGGGCGGGCGCGCCACGTGACCGTCAAGAGAGTTTCCGTGCAGAGCACGACGCTTGACGATGTGTTTTTGCATTATACCGGCAGCGCGCTGCGCGACGCGCCGCAACGGAACGCCGTTCATGAGCCGAGTCCGTTTTCGAGGTGAGCGCGGACGGGATGAAAATGCGTCCGCGGGCGCGAATGCAGGATGGGCGGCGCAGTGCCAAGCATCTGCGCCGGGCGCAGCGTGCTGCGCCCCTACGGAAACGGCGGCAAGTTCGGCAAGAATCCGCGAGCGAGGGGAAGCCGTTTGGGAGCTTCAGGGGGCTGAAGCCCTTGCCAATGTGCAGACCTGATGTGGTGGCTAAAGGTACGACCCACAAAGATTAGCTGGTCCGCAAGGAGAATGGATCGACCATGAAGTTGGGACGAGTTTCGGCGTTGATCGAGCGGGACATGCGGAAGTTTTTCCGCAGCCCGGCGCTCATGCTTAGCTCGCTCATTTTTCCGCTCGTGCAACTGGTGGTGTTGGGCTACGCGTTCGGTGGGAAGATCAAGGGCGCGACGCTCGGCGTCGTCGACGAGGATCACTCAGTCGAATCACGGCGAGTGGAGGAAATGTTCAACGGAATTGGCGCCGGCGCGGAAACGTTTCGCATCATCCATTACGATTCGCTGCCGCGCGCGATCGACGATTTGCAGACGGGATTCGTCCGGGGCGTCGTCGATATTCCGCACGATTTTTCGCGCCGCTATTACCAGCACGACCGCCCGAGAGTCGTCTTTACGGAGGACAATAGCGACCAGTTCATATCGAGTTCGCTTCTCGAGCGCATTCAGGAAATGACGACCCAGCTCAACACGCCGGACGTGCAGCCACGCCTCGAAAGCCAGGTGGACCTCAATATCGTCGAGATTTATCCGTACATCGAATACATCAAGTACCTGCTGGCCGGGTCTACAGCGATGGGAATTTTCATCACGGCGATGATCGGCGGCGGCATCACCTATATCGACGATAAAATGCGCGGCCTGCACGAGGGATATCTGCTCACACCGATTACCAAGACGGAGCTGATCGGAGGCTTGATCGGCGCGGGCACGCTGAAGGCGTTCATGGCCGGGATGTCGCTCGTGATCATCGGAGGGCTGATCGCAGGGATCGACCGGATTTGGGATCCTGTGCGCTTGATATACCTCGCGCTCGTGGTCTTCGTGGCGTCGATCGCGATGATCAGCCTGATGTTTCTGGTGATGGTGCGCGTGGACGATCCGCTGGTGCCGCGCGCGATTTTCGGCGTGCTGAACATGCTGCTGTTTTTCCCCTCCGGCGCGGTCTATCCGACCGAAGCATTTCCATCGTGGCTGCGATGGATTTCCGTGATCGATCCGTTCACGTACACGGTGCACGCGCTGCGCAATCTCACGCTGAAGAATACCGGCTTCGAGGGAATCTACATGGATGTGCTGATTCTCGCGGGCTTCTCGGCTATCATGGTTTCGGGGAGTATCGCGCTATTTAAGCGCCAACTATAGCCGCAAGGAGACCTCTTGGGACTGTTCGACTCCAGCGAAGAGCATCCGCCGTCGAAGATCCTGCGTTACATCATCACAGCCGCCGTTTTCTTGGGACTGCTCGGAGGGACCGCCTGGTGGATGCTGCGATTTCACGCCGAAAAAGTCACGGTTCACCATTTTATGAACGCCGTGGTCGCGGGAGACATGCAGCGGGCGTACAAGATCTGGCAGCCCGCGCCGTCCTACTCGTACGATGATTTCGTGAAGGAAGACTGGGGGCCATACGGCTATTACGGCCCGGTGCGAAGCTACGAGATCAAGAATGCGGAGATGCCGCGGGGAGGATCGTCAGCTGCGGCCGTGACAGTGGAGCTCAGCCCGTACGCACCGTTTCCATCGGCCGACGATGCGATCAAGCAAAGCAAGACGAAGGAAGTCGTGCTCTGGGTGGATTTGAAGAATCAGTCGATCAGTTTCCCGCCGGATTAGAAGCGCTCCAGCGTTGTTGACGTGCTCTCTGTTCGTGACGCCGAAGAGAGATTCTTCGACTGCGCGGCCGGACGTCCCGCAAGAGCGGGACGAAGAAAAAGTCCGGCCGCTCCGCTCAGAATGACGATTTGGACGGTGTTGCCCTGAACAATCAGCGCGTTGCCGCTTTTGTTCGGTTATTCGTCACCGATTATTCGGCGTCGACGCGGGCTTCATCCACGAGCATGACGGGAATATCGTCGCGAACGGGATAGACGCGGCGGCAGGTGGCGCATTTCAGGCCCTGCTGATCGGGCGTCACCTTGACCGGCGTCTTGCACAGCGGGCAAACCAGGATATCGAGCAGTTCCTTCGCGACAGCCATCTGATTCCTCCGTTCGTCTACGATCCTAACGCAGTGGCGCGGAGCGTCAACTGGCCTCGCCACTCCGAGCCGGGTGCGAGCTCCACGGGCCAAACCGCGACAATCTGCGAGCCCTGATAAATCCTCTCGAAGCCGTCTTCGGATTCCGAGACGGTTTCGATGGGCGCGATCCAGAAATTGCGGGCCTTCGGAGCGGCAAGCGCCACGGCGGCTTTCTGCCACTCGTCCACCACGCGCAACTCATCACCCGGGACGGCAGCCGCCCATCGCAACGGGAATCGCTTGCCGTCGGATTCGAAGTAGCGGTCGGGCATGGACGGCGCGAGAAAATTCACGATCATCTCGATGCCGATGTTGATCGAGGCAGCGCCCGGCGCGTTCCTGCGCAGCACCACGTCGCAGACGATATCGAATCCGCCGGGAGTCGAAATGAACGAAAGCGTTTTTTGCGCGGGCCAGTCGGCGCTGTCCTGGGAAATGAGAGTGACCTGCGTGGCGGACAACTCGGTCGCTTGATAGCGCCCGGCGGCGAGCGCGGCGTCCTCTTCGAGCGAGACCGAAGCGTAGTCCTGCTGGGTCTTGTGATTGCCGAACAGCAGCAGCCGGAATGAATTCTTGGGCCAGCGGTCATAGTGGAGCCAGCGTTCCAGGCCGCTTTCCTTGGTGCGCGTCTGCTCGTGGATCGATTGCACGCCTTCGGCGTGCTGCGAAGTTAAGTTGCGCAGCTTGGCGTGATAGCTCTCTGGGCGGCGCGCGAGAGAATTGATGAGCGTTACGTTGGGCGGCCGGAAATCGAGCGCGCTGATGGAGCCGCCGTCGTCGGGAGCGAGCAGCGCCGCGTAGCGGTCCGACGTGAAGTAGATTTCCTCGCGGCCGTCGGCATCGAAATCGAGCTTGGCGACATCGGCGTACTGGCGCTTGGTGTGCGCAAGTTTATCAGCGATCGTCTCGGCCTTTTCGAGAGCCAGCCACACTGCGGTGCGCAGATGGGGCGAATAGAGGCCGCCAAAAACGCCGTGCCAATAGGCATCGTTGCACTGCCCACGGAGCAGTTGCGTGGCAGCTTCCTCGCGCGCGTGCTCGAGACGCGCGTCGCGACGGTGCGTGAGTTTCCGGACTTTTTGTGAGACGTGCAGCATTTTCTTGTGGAGCAGATTCGATTCGGTGTATTTCGTGAAAAAGCTGCGCCAGATTCCGCCGCGCAGGAACGGTAAGACGTCCTGGCGCGAGGAAAATTCCTGCACGAGGCCGTGGTAGCGGTCGCGCGCGGGAGTGGGCAGCGACCACTCCATCATTTCCGTGTAGGAAGCGGTCGGGAGATCGGCGCGGCCGAGCGGAGCGTGCGACGCGAGAGCGTCCGACGGCGTGGAGGTGACGAGCCAGTCGGCGCCCTGCTCGATCGCGGAGAAGAAACGCTCGAGCCAGCCGTCGCGATAGCAGTGGTCGTACGTGCCGGGCCAGACGCCGAATTTTTCGAGGTCGTCGCCCATCGCCGCGAATCCGCCGGGATGCCGGGCTGCGACGCCGCGCAGTAGGTCGGTTGTCTCGCCGACGTCGCGAAAGGGAATTAGGTAGCGCAGAGACTTGAGGCCTGGCAGGAGCTTGACGGCGTGGCCCATATCCTCGGAGACATAGTAGCCGTAGAGCTGCTCGATCTCGAAGCCGGCGCCGAGAAAGTGATTGTCGTCGACGAGCGTGTACTCGACGCCCGCTGGCGCGAGCGAGGATGGAATTTGCGGCTCCCAGACGCGCTCGGCCAGCCATGCACCGCGCGGGCGCGCCTTGAAATGTTTTTCGGCGTAGTCGGCGAGGCGCGTGATCTGTTCGTGGCGATCTTCAGGAGGGATCGTCACGAGGATCGGCTCGTAAAATCCGCCACCGACGATTTCGACCTGGCCGCTTGCCACGAGCTTGCGGAGGCGCTCGAAATATTCCGGGTGCGCGCGCTCGATCCATTCAAGGAGCGGGCCGGAATAGTGCAGCCCCATGCGAATGGAGGGATGGCGCGAGAGGACTTCGATGAACGGGCGGTACGAAGTTGCGTAGGCGCGTTCGAATACGTCGTCGAAATTTCCGACTGGTTGGTGGGCGTGAATCAGAAGGACGAGCTCAAATTTCCGCACCAGCGGACCTCGGGCCTGCACCACAGGATAACCTGATTCGGGTAAAGTACCGAGAAAGTTTCTGGCGGACATTTTGGGAGCGGAGCAGCGAGCGGGGCAGGAGGCGTCAGCGCGAGATTTGGCCGCGCGTGGAGGCGGCTGCGGCGAATTGCGCAAGGCGTTCGGCGAGGCGCGCCATCGCGTGTTCGAGCGATGCGTCCGGCGCGGCCGCGGGCGCGTAGATGACGACAAGGACATCGCACGCGGATTCCGTGATCATGCTGCGGGTGGAATCGCTGATGGGGCTGCCGAAGGGACCCTCGGCGTCGGCGAGAACGGGCCGGCCCGCGAGGTGCCACGTGCGCTTGCCGATGCCCTCGTAGCTTTCGCCCAGGGCGCCCTCGCGAAATGCGACCGGCGGGTGAATGCGCGCGCGGTCATAACATCCAAATGGCCACGCGGTCTCGATCGAGCCGAGGTTGCCGATGTCGACGGCATTCGAGACGCGATACAGGCCCTTGCCTTGCACGACTCGGCGGAGCAATGCCTCCGAGGACGGGCGATACTTCGACGGGTCGACGCTCCAGGCGCGGAACATGGCGCGGACGGCTCGTGTGGCTTCGGATTCCGCGAGGCTCTCGACGGTGAACTCGCGGCGCTTGCGTTCGCAGACTTCGCCCATGAGGCGGGCGAGGGCTTCATCCGCGGGCGCGATGCGGAGGGCGTCCGCTTCGACGACGCCCAGCTTTACGTCAGACAATTCGATGCGAATCTCCATCGTCACTCGTTCGTTTGAGGGCTGTTATGATTCAAATTCTCGCGGCTGGCGTGTCCGCCGAGCCGCACGGAATTCTATCGGGAATCGGATGAGCGCGCGATGAAAGAAAACGAGCGGTTCGAGCGCGGCGTCGCGCATTTCAACGCCGGCGAATTTTTCGAGGCGCACGAGGTCTGGGAAGAGCTTTGGCTGCGCGCGCCTAAGCCGGAGAAGGCTTTTCTGCAGGGAATGATTCAGATTGCCGCCGCGTTCCACCACTACGGCCGCGGAAACTCGAGCGGCACGAGATCGCTGCTCGCGGCGGGAATCGCCAAGATAGGCGGCGCTCCGGACAACTACCGCGGGATTGAGATGGAGGAGTTTCGGGAAGAGGCGCAACGTTGGGCGGGAATGCTGGGGGCCGGAAAAGATTCCGGGGCGAACAAGCTGCCCCAGATCAGGCGTGCGGCTTGGCCGGTCATCGAGGCGGCGGGAAAAAAGAAACGCGGCGGATAATCGACTCCGCCGCGTCCGTTCAGTTCTGGTTTGCCCGATTGATTCGGCGCTCAACTGCTTCGCGCGGTTTGGCGCGGAGGCGATGCGCCGGTCAGGCCTTTTTGTAGTAGTCGGCGTTGATTTTGGTGTATTCCGCCCACTTTCCGGGGAGATCCTCGAGAGCGAAGATCGCCGTCACGGGGCACACCGGGACGCAGGCGCCGCAATCGATGCATTCGTCGGGATTGATGAAAAGCTGCTGCGCTGTTTCGAATCCACCCTCGTCCTTGCGGGGATGGATGCAGTCGACGGGACAGACGTCGACGCAGGCCGTGTCCTTCGTTCCGATGCAAGGCTCGGCAATCACGTAAGCCATTATTGCTTTCTCCTAGGGATAAGGCTGTGCCGTTCGGACGCTTGCGCCACAGCCGAGGCGCATAAACCTAGACAAATTTTTATATCATCAAACCCACGAGCGTACAAGCGCGTCTCGGCTGCATCGGGAGCCGTTCCCATGGCATCCAGATTATGTGGGTGTTCTAATGCGTTACTGTTCAGTGCCCAACCACATTGCCGTGGGCGCGCCGGAACCGATAATATAGCTGGAGCGGGGAGGCTTGGGCATGCCATCGCGTCGATTGTTCGTTGTGGCGACACTGGGGTTGGCTCTTCTCGCGGCATTCAGCGTCTCTCGGGCGCGCGTTGCTGCGGCGCAGCCAGCGCCGACCGCCGAACCGAGCGATCCGCCATTGATCGATCTGGCCGGCTACAATCAGTTGGTAGCGCAACACCGTGGCAAGGCGCTTATGGTTACGTTTTGGGCCACCTGGTGCGAACCGTGCCGCAACGAATTTCCTTTGATCGTATCGCTTGCCAAGGAGTACGCCCCGCAGGGTCTGGATGTCGTCGGCGTCAGCCTGGATGAGGACGCGGACATCGCGTTGGTACGCCATTTCATCACGCTGAATCATCCGGGCTTTCAGAACTATCGGCAGAAACCCGGCATTGACGCGGACGCCTTTTACCAGGGGGTGACGCCGGACTGGCGAGGCACGATGCCGGAAACCGATTTCTACGCGCGCGACGGCCATCTGGCGCGGTATTTCGTCGGCGATCGCCAGCGCGACGCTTTTGTCCAGGCGATCCGCCTGATCCTCGCGGTGCCGGCCGGTGAGAATCGCGCGGGCGCTCCGATCATCGTCGGCAATTAAGCGGCCTTCACCATCCAACCGGTAAGGGGCGGGTCATCATGCTTCAAACTAGGGGAAATAAGTTCGTTTGGCTGGGCCACTCGGCGTTTCGGATTACGACTCCCTCCGGCAAGGTGATCGTCGTCGATCCCTGGGTGAACTCGAATCCAGCGTGCCCCGAAGCGCTGAAGAAGTTCGATCGCATCGACACGCTGCTCATCACGCACGGGCATTTCGATCACATTGGGGACGCCGTCGCGCTCGCCAAGCAGTTCGAGCCGCAGGTGGTAGGGATTTACGAGACATGCGCGTGGCTCGAATCGAAGGGCGTGACAAAGACGAGCCCGATGAACAAGGGCGGCACGCAAAAGGTGGGCGAGATCGAAGTGACGATGGTGAACGCGCTCCACTCTTGCGGAATACTGGACGGAGACAAGATCATCTACGGCGGCGAGGCTTGCGGATACGTCATCCGCCTGCCCGGCGGGCTGACCGTCTATCATTCCGGCGACACGGCCGTTTTCGGCGACATGAAGATCATCGGGGAGCTGTATGAGCCCGAAGTGGCGATGTTGCCGATCGGAGATCACTTCACGATGGGGCCGCGCGAAGCCGCGCTCGCCATCCGGTTGCTCGGAGTCAAGCACGTGGTGCCGATGCATTTCGGCACGTTTCCGCTGCTCAGGGGCAATCCGGATGCGCTGCGCAAAATCACGCGAAATATCCGCGGCTTGAAAATCCACGCCCTCAAGCCCGGCGAATCGCTCGGTTAGCGCCAGCTCGAAAGAGCCCGAGGGCCGAGGTGCCGAGGCTTTTTCAATGGCCTTTGTGTGAGATTAATCTACGGCTGAATCGTAAGTGATTTTGTCAGCTTGAAGTGGAGGCGTGTCTCGGCGGGAATCGAGATGTCCCGCTTTCCGGTGTAGGCAGCGCCTGCGGTTCCCGCACCGCCTCCGGCGAGGGCTCCAACCGCTGCGCCCTTGCCTCCGCCTGCCAGTGCTCCGACGATGGCACCAAACGCCGCGCCGCCTCCACCGCCGATCGCGGTTCGCTTGCCGCGCCCCTGGCTGGTTTCCTCGTACGTCGAAGTTTCAATCGAATATTTCTGCCCGCCCACGGTGATGGAGTCGAGTGTCAGCGCCAGAGCAGCGCCGCCTTTCAAATGACCTGCAGACGCGGATTGCGTGACAGTCCCAGAAACCTTCGTCCCCCTGGGCAGCACTTCGCGCCCGTCGATGGTCACCGGCTCGGCGATTGAGGCCGCAAAACGGTCGCCGCTGCTATTGGACTGGGTGCCGATGGATTCGTCCATTGTGACGGTCAGGCCCGTGCCCGCGTCGATTACGACGGGCGGCGTTTGCGCCGGCGCCGAAGCGGCGTTGTCGGCCGAGTTCGAGCCAGAACTCGTGGCGTCTGAGGAGCTACCGGAGTGGTTGCATCCGAAAAGTGCCAACAAAAGGCCCGCTGCAAGCCATCGTGCGATCGCCGGATTCCGCATCTTTTCACCTCAATATGAAAGTGAGATTGGATCGAAGGCTGGGAGGCCGTACAGCCATATTTTAATTCGATTCGGAGATTATCTCAATGCGGGTGTATGGAATTAGAGGCGACGCGCACGATTGCTGGATGGGCGGCAGTGTGCCACGAGAGTTTGCCTGGCACGGCGTGCCGTGCCCCTATGGAGACTTGGGTGACAGCAGCGAGGTTGCCAAGAATTGTGCCCGGACGAAAAACATCCGGTTTGCGAAACGACTCAGGCCTTTTCGGTGGCGAGGAATCTCTCGGCTTCGATGGCGGCCATGCAGCCTGAGCCTGCCGCCGTGATCGCCTGGCGATAGTGATGGTCCTGGACGTCGCCTGCGGCGAATACGCCGGTGACGCTCGTCTTCGGGCCGTCGTGCGTGAGGATGTAGCCATTTTCGTCCATCTTGAGCTGGCCCTTGAAGATTTTGCTGTTCGGGTCGTGGCCGATGGCGACGAAAACGCCGTGGACGGGAATGTTCTCGATTGCGTTCGTTTCGACGTTGCGCACGACGATGTTGTCGACCGATTTGTTCGCCACGTTGTGAACTTCGTCGATCACGTAGGGCGTCTTGAAGACGATTTTTGGGTTGGCGCGCGCGCGGTCGAGCATGATCTTCGAGGCGCGGAATTCGCTGCGGCGGTGAATCAGCGTGACTTTCGAAGCAAACCTCGTCAGGAAGGTGGCTTCTTCCATCGCCGTGTCGCCACCGCCGACCACGGCGATTTCGCGGTTGCGGTAAAATGCGCCGTCGCAGGTAGCGCAGGTCGAGACCCCGTAACCCAGCAAAAGTTTCTCCGATTCAATTCCGAGCATGCGCGCCGAAGCGCCCGAGGCGATGATCAGCGTCTCGGTCTCGAAAGTTTCCTTCGAGGTTGTGATCTTGAACGGCCGCTTGCTCAGGTCCGCCGATGTGACGGCACCGGCGCGAAATTCGGCGCCGAATCGCTGCGCCTGCTTGCGCGTCCGCTCGATGAGTTCGGGCCCGAGGATGCCGTCGGTGAAGCCCGGGAAATTCTCGACTTCCGTGGTCAGAGCGAGCTGGCCGCCCGGCTCGTAACCATCCAGCACAAGGGGCTTTAAGTCCGCGCGCCCTGCATAGACCGCCGACGTCAAACCTGCGCACCCACTGCCGATGATTATGACCTTATGCACTGATTTCTCCTGAGCGATTGGATTCACACGGACGGCGTAGCGATGCAGGCCCCCCGAACGCGCGATTATAGCAATCTCGCGCCGGTCCGCCAAATCGCCGCCGTGAATTCCGGCAGCAAGAAGCGCTACCGAGCGATCGCGAGGCGGCTTGATTCTGCCGGCGGCGCGCGGGATAATTCCGCGCTGCCAGACCATCCTATGGCGAACGTCGCGAATCTTTTTCGACTTTTGAATGAGTTTATCGTCCTGCTGCTTGGGGCGCTGCTGATCGTCCTGGCGCTTTCGGGCCGCGTGGGACTGCCGGGCCGTCCCCTGGCCCTGATGCTTTTGGGAATTGTGCTGATTTATTGGGGCATCCGGACAACGGCGCGCCGAATTCCTGAAACGCACGCGCTGCCGGAACGCATTCGCGGCGCGTCTTTGATTTTGGTGGGGGTCCTAATACTTGGAATTCGTTTTCTGCCACTGCGGAACGCGGAGCTTTTGCTCGAGCTGGCGGGAGGCGTGCTGGTGCTGCGCGGGCTTTTCGGCGGCTTGATGTATGCGAGGCGGTCGGCGTGACGCGGTGAGATCGGCCTCTGTTTGCGCTTGTCAGCGCGATTGGTTCCCGCTACTCTCATGCCTCGCGCTGATTCGAGAAATTCGGGCGAGCTTCCCAGCCTGCTTCGCCCCAGCCGATTGCATCGGCTAACTCACACTCACCTAGGAGACCTCTCATGTTGAAAGAATTCAAAGAATTCGCCATGCGCGGGAACGTGATGGACATGGCCGTCGGCATCATCATCGGCGCGGCGTTTGGAAGGATCGTGACTTCGCTGGTGAACGACATCCTGATGCCGCCGATCGGGCTCTTGCTCGGGAAAGTGGATTTTTCGACTCTGTTTGTGAATATTTCAGGGACGCATTACGACACGCTCGCGCAGGCGAAAGCCGCGGGAGCCGCGACGATCAACTACGGCCTATTCTTGAACACGCTCATCGATTTCGTGATCGTGGCGTTTGTGATTTTTCTGATTGTGCGGCAGATCAACCGGTGGAACAAGCCGGCGCCCGCGGCCGCTCCCGCGACGAAGGATTGCCCGTACTGCTATTCGGCGATTCCCGTGAAGGCTACGCGCTGCCCGAATTGCACGTCGGAAGTGCGCGCGTAGCGGTTTCGGCGCGTTGGAAGAATCCGGGACAAACCGCTCCTCTCGGTTGACGTTTCGGCACTTCGCGACGCCGAAGAGGGATTCTTCGACTGCGTGGCCGGACGTCCCGCAAGAGCGGGACGAAGAAAGAGTCCGGTCACTTCGCTCAGAATGACGGTAGCGACTGGCCTGCCGTGATTTTCAGCAAACTTTTACGGATTCAGGCGGCGGTGTTCGATTTCGCGCAGGTGCTCGCGCAGGCGTTCGAGGACGTCGTGGCCCTGGCCCTCGGCGATCTCGCGTTCGACTTCCGCGAGCGCGAAATGGACAATGTCGTGGTGGTGGATTTCCGCGCCGGGGAGATGTTCGCTTAACTCGAGCCACACCTTGTGGAGCAGATCGATTTCCTTCGGCGTGAGCCGCGGCGCGTGAGGCCCGAGATAGAAAACCTGCTCCTGGCCCGAGCGCGTGAAGATTTCGAGAGTGACGCGTGGCCGCGGATCGGGCATGCGCTCCCATGAGATGCCGATTTCGCGCGCCTGCTCCGCGATGCCACTCTTCGATGAGCTGCCCGCTACGACCGTGCTCGACTGCAGGTTGTCCGCGGTGCGCAGGATGCCTTCCCACAAATCGTTTGCGGCGGCGACGGCCAGCCGCACCGGCTTGCCTTCCTTTTCAGCGAGGGATAACACCTTCGTGAACAGCAACTGCTCGATCGTGCTGAAAAGCTGATCGGGAGCGAGATCGTATTCGCCTGAAGCCGCGCGCCGCAACATGCGCACGTGTAGCACCACGACTTCCGCCTCTCTTCGCTTGGCGCGCCGCAAGGCAGCTTCCAAAGGATAGAGTGCGTAGTGCGTGCTGACGGGAACGAGAATGTTTCCCGGCTTGACTCCGACGTTGTCGAGCGTGAGATCGGCTTCCTGGGCGAGATTGAACTGATCGAGCTCGACGTGGCCTTCTCCGCTGGTGCGTCTCGCTTTTTTCTGGATTCTCTTTTCCGAGAGCTCGAATCCGGTAAAGAGCAGACCCGAGAAAACAATTCCCGATACGGTCGCCGCCGGTTTCGTAAACAGATTCACCACGGCAATTGCGAGCAAGGTAAGCGTGATCAGCGCGAGGCCCAACGGGATTTCTTTTCCGGCGATGTGGAAATTCAGAGGCACGCGGAATTCGCGGTCCTGCGGGTGCGTATAGCGCAGCACAAGGACGGCGATGCCTTTCAGCGCGAAGCTCCAGATCACGCCGAAGGCGTAGAGGTTCGCGAGAAACGTCACGTCGCCGCGGCTGATGAGAATCGTCACGATTTGCAGGATCACGATGAGATTGATGATCCGGTGCGACGTGCCGAAGCGCGGATGCGGCTGCCGGAACCAGTCCGGGAGAACGCCGTCTTCCGAGACGCGGTTGAGCACGCCGTTCGAGCCGACGATGGCCGTGTTCACCGCGCCGGAAAGAATCAAGGTACCGACGACGACCACGAACACGTGAAAGGCCAGCCGGGCCACAAACGGCCCCGTAAGGCTCATTGCCAGGCCGCCGATGAGATTTTCAAAGAACTGCGGGCGCGTCTTGTCCGGAATGATCATCACCGCAAAAAAGGAAACGAGCGACGTGAAGACCATGCTGTAGATGAAAATGACGAAGGCCGCTTTCTTGAGGTTCGGCAGCTTGGGGTGTTCGATTTCGCGATAGACCTGCGCGAGCGATTCCTCGCCGCTCATCGCCAGCACCGAGTGGCCCAGTCCGACGAACACCGCGACCAGAGTGATCAGGTGGGCCATGTGCGTGACGCGGCTGCCGTAGAGCCATCCGAGCGAATGCTTGTCCATGATGATGTTCTGCGGAATGGGCGCTGGGGGAAGGTGTACGCCGCGCACGAGCAGCGTGTAGCCGCACCAGCCGATGAGCGCGACCACCATCACCGTGGTCAACTGCATGATCCACAGTGCCTTTTCGCTCGACTCGGTGATGCCCTTGATGTTCTGCCACCAGAAATACACGGTCACGAGCACGGCGAACGCCGCGGCCGTCGCGCCCGCGTTCAGCACGATTTTCACGTGAGCGTAGGCGAACATCTCGTTGAGCAAGCCGGCGAGGTATTGCCCGGCGGAAACGCCGCTGATCGGGCCTGTCAAGACGTAGTCGAACATCAGAGCGGATACGGAAAATTTCGCGAGCGCTCCGCCCATCGCTTCCTTCACCACCCGATACACGCCGCCGCGCACGAACATGCTGCAGCTTTCGACGTATACCTGCGAGACGGCGTAGGAGAGCAGCATCGTCGCCAGGATGAACCACGGAGCCGCCTTGCCGATGAACTGCTCGGCCTCGCCGCCCGCGTAATAGGCCGAGGAAGCGAGGTCGTTTAGGACGATCGCGGCGGCGCGCCAATAGGAAATGAATGCCAGCATCGCCGTAGTGGCCACAAGGACCTTGGCGACAGGCCGGACAGATTGCGCAAGCGAGGGGCCGGTGCGATTTGATGACATTCGGATTTTATAAAGATGCGGGGACTAACTATACGTTGAAACGCAGACAAAGGAAAGATTTCGCCCCGCACTTTTTCCGATGGCTCGGATCGCTTTCTTGAATCGCGGGATGGGCGCGCGTGCGCTAGGCCGACGTTTGCTTGGCCGCGCCGCGGAAATCGCGCGCGCACTCCTCGCACGGGCAAAGCTCGCGCAGGCAGTCGAAACTGTAGATTCCGGTGGCGTGGGCGTCGGAAAACTGAATCTGGATCGCGTAATTTCCCACGGGTGACGCGCCGTTGGCCTTCACACGAGGCTTGAACATGGGAAGGGGATTCGCGGCGGCCGGCGATTCCGAGGAGTTTTTCTCGCGTTCGTCGCGGCACGTGGCGCAGGGGCAGTGGTCGCGCAGGTAGGGGAAATCGTAGCGGCTCTGGTGGCCGTCGGACCATGTGATGGCGACGCCGTCGCCGGTCGAGACGTAGACTTTTATTTCGGCCGGTTTTTTGCGCGGATCAATTGGGATCGGCATCGCGGGTCTATTCTAGCAGACCGGGAGTTGGCCACGGAGACACGGAGGCACAGAGAACTGACGGAAGGACTGCACGAGAGATGCCGTGCGGAGACGGTCGCTGGATGGGCGGCGCATTGCCAAGCATGTGCGCCGGGCACAGCATGCTGTGCCCCTACGGAAACTACTTTGGCCGGTGGCCCACGCCAAATGGCCAGCGTGACGTGCCAATTTGAAAGACATGCGCGAGTCGATGCGGCCCTTGCGCGGGAGGAACCGTCAGGCGATACTCATGGGGCAATTTGGAGGCGCCCATGGAGATTAAAATCACAAAAGGTCTGATTACGGAAATGTTCTGGGAAGTCCTGGCTCTGTTTGGCGTCCTTGGATTGGCCGCCGCGTTGGCCATCGGAGTGCGCCTGACGATCGGCAAGTGGTAGGCGGACGCGTTAAACGAGGGTGAGTATTGCCATGTCCGCCGAGTATCTGCTCAAGACCGAGCCTTCCGAATATTCATTCGAGGACCTTCAGCGCGACGGCGTCACGATATGGGACGGAGTCTCGAATCCCGCTGCGGTGAAGAATCTTCGAGAAATGGCGCCGGGCGCGAAGCTCGTCATCTACGAGACAGGGGATCGCAAGAGCGCTGTCGGGACCGCCGCAGTGGTTTCCGTTGATGTCTCCGATCCGAAAAATCCACAGGTGAAGATCAAAGCCGGAAAGGCGATCGCGAAACCCGTCACGCTCGCCGAAATCAAAGCGCACAAACTTTTCTCCAGCTCACCCCTCGTCCGAATGGGCCGCCTCTCCGTTGTCCCTCTCACCGCCGCGCAATACAAATTCCTCACCGGCTCCTGATCAAAGCTTCAAAAAATAGGATGGCGCGTCGTTAAGCGCGGACTTTGACTTGGGCGAGGCGGCCGTGGGCGAGATCGATGCGGCGGTCGGCCAATTGGCCGATCGAAGGCGCGTGGGTGACCATCAGAATCGTGTGACCTTCGGCGTGGAGTTCGCGAAAGAGACGGAGGACGATTTCCTCGTTGGCCTCATCGAGATTCCCCGTGGGCTCGTCCGCGAGGATGAGTTTCGGATGGTTGATCAGGGCGCGAGCGACGGCCACGCGCTGCTGCTCTCCGCCGGAAAGCTGTCCGGGGAGATGATCGATGCGATCGGCAAGGCCCACGCGATCGAGCGCGGCGCGCGCCTCGCCTTCGTCCGTGGTGCTGTGAAAATACTGCGCGAGCATCACGTTTTCAAGCGCGGTCAGGTACGGCACGAGGTGAAATTGCTGGAAGACGAAGCCGATCTTTTCGGAGCGGAAGCGCGTCAGCCCGGCTTCGTCGAGCCGCGCGACGTCGGTGCCGTCGACGACAGCCTGGCCGGAAGTGGGCGTGTCGAGCCCGCCGAGAATGTTGATCAGCGTGGTTTTGCCCGATCCGGAAGGCCCCATGATGGCGATCCATTCGCCGGACTCGACGCTGAAGGTCACGCCGTCGAGCGCGCGCACGTTGTCGAATTCCTTGCGCAGGTTTTCGATTTGAACGACTGCGGCCACTTATTCTCCTCGCAAGATCACGGCGGGCTTCACTCTGCCGAGCAAACGCAACGGCAGTGCGCCCGCCAACGCAACGCCGACCATCAGCGCGATCGTCAGCGGAAAAATATCCCAGCGCGGCGCGATCGACGTGCCGAAAACGCGCTGGCCCATCCAGCGCGCGAGCGCCACTCCTAAAATGCAGCCGATCAGTCCGCCCGTTGCGCCGAGGACGCCCACCTCGGCGAGGAACAGCGCGACGATGCGCGAAATCGGGCCGCCGATCGCCTTCATCAAGCCGACGTCCTTGCGCCGCTCGAGCGCGAGTGCAGCCATGGTCGCGAGCACGGAGAGCGCCGTGAGCAGCAGAATCAGCACCACCATCGAGGCGATGAGCAGGCGCGTGCGGTCGAGAAGGCTGCCCTCGGCTTGCGTCACCTGCCGGATCGGACGCACATCATAACCTGGAAGGGAAGTCGCGAGGCGAGAAGTGTATGCGCCGATGCGTGCGGAGGTTCCGCTGACGCTCAACTGCACGAGCTCGATCTCGCCCTGCGTTCCTGCCAACGTTTGGACGGCCGGAAGATTTGCGAAGACTTGGTTGTCCTCCGCGCCGCCTGCGTCGATGATGCCCGCAACTCGCAATTGCGCGCTCCTCCCGAGATAGCTCAATTCGAGCTGGCCGCCCGGAGCAATCTGGAATTGGCGCGCGACGTTGCGGCCGATGAGGCACTGCGTTTCGTCCACGCGCGACGCGATCCAGTTTCCCTCAAGCTTCCAAGTGGGATCGAGCTTGGGCGTCTGGTCGAGCCAAGTGCCAGCTACGACCACGGGCGCGCCGCCGACGCGCGCAACAACATAGAGATACGGAGCAGCCGCGACGACGTCCGGCGTGCGCAAGCGCTCGACTTGGCCGAGCACCGCGCTCTGGTCCATCAGCGTGGGCGAGGCGAGCGCGTCCGATGCAGCCTGATTGGCGACGCCCGTTTGCGCCGCGCTGCTGCGAGAAATTACGAGGTTGGCGCCCAGAAGACGGAATTCCTGAGTGAGCTTTCGTTCGATATCGAACTGAAGATTTAGCAGCGCGGAGATCACGGCCGCGCCGCTGATGACCGCGACGAGCGCCACGCCCAGGCGTCCGCGGCTGCCACGCACCAGTTTCCACACGAGGCGCGCGAACATCACGCGCCCCGCAGGATCGGCGCGGGATTGAAGTGCGCCGCTCGCCGCAAGGGAATCAGGCTGCCAATCATGGAGACAACCGCCGCAAGGCCGAGCACGACCGGAAGCAGGAGCATGTGCGGAGGCGCGGGCGTGCCAAAAACGCTCGTCCCAAGAATCCCGGCGAGTACTGCGCCAAGTGCAAATCCGACCGCGCCGCCGACGATTGCGAGCATTAGTTGCTCGGTGAGAAAAATCCCCGTGACGATGGCGTTGGTCGCGCCGAGCGCCTTCATGATGCCGATCTCGGCGCGGCGCTCGAGCACGGTTGTGGCGGACGTCGCAGCCACGGCCAGCGCAGCGGACACAAGCGCCGCGATCGTCACGAGCCAGAGCAGAATGCTCACATGCGAGAGGATCGTACCTTCGGTTTCGGCGACGCGGCGGATCGCGCGCACGTCCGTCCCTGGCAGCACCTGCTCGATCTGATAGCTGATCGAGGAAATGTAGGGCGAGCAAAACCAGCGGTCGTACTCGGTGGGCGTCAGAGACTTCGGATCGCGCTCGGCAAGTGTGTCCGCGGGTTTGGTCAGAGCGCTCACGAAAAGCTGTCGAAATTGGCCCGGATGATTGGAGATATCTTGCGCGACCGAAAGAGGCACCAGCACCGCGTTATCTTCGGCATCACCAGTCGAGATTATGCCAGTGACAATCAGCGGGAACTGCGCCTTCGCGGTTTGCGACGGCGACACGTTCAGCGTCTTTCCGATCGCAATGCCGGGATATTTCGCGGCGAGATTCGCTCCGACCACGCATTCCTTCGCGTCGTCGCGAAACCACTGGCCCTGAATTTTCCACCAGGGGTGCGTGAGGCTAACGCCGGTTTTGAATGTCGTACCGTCGGGCACCGACACCTCGTGCTCATACCACGTGCCGATCACGGTAGTCGAGCCGCCCGTCTGCGAGACGTACGCGGGCACATCGAGGAACGGAGTAAAGCCGAGAATATTGTGGCGCCAGAAGATCGTTTTGAGTTTGCCGAGGTCTGCTTCGTTCAGATACGCGCCTTCATCGACGGGGCGGTAATCGACGCCGCCGATTTCGACGGGCAGCGTGTCTGATTGCGGAGTCACGATCAGGTTCGCGCCAAGGCTGCGGAATTCGCGCGCCATGCGGTCGCCGACCTCGAGCGCAACGGTCAGCGTCGCGGTCGCGATGGCCATGCCCACAATGAGCGCGGCAGCCGTGAGCAGCTTGCGCCGCCGGTTTCGTATGAACGATTCGCCTACGAGGCGTGCAAACATTTTAGGAATGAATCATCGCGCTGGCGTCCACAAGCGCCGAAAGATCGACGATCACTTCTCCCCCCGCCACATTCGATTTCACCGGAATCGGATTGCAGCCGCCACGGTCGCCGATTGACGGAATGTAGATCGTCGCACCGCAATTCCGGCAGATCACGTTCTGGCCTTCCTGGCGATATCCCGCGCGGCCGCAAATCTGGCAGGCGTCCAGCGCGACGGAATAGTTTCCATTGGTCTGGTGGATCACCAGAAAGCGGATCACGGTACCATTCACGTCCGCCGTGTAAAAGTGCAAACTCGAATCCGTGAGATCGGAGAGCGAGATGCGTACGCGGCCGTCTTGCGCGACGAGAGCCTTTGCGGGCGTGGGCGCGGCCAGCGCGCGCGAGTACGCGAACTCGGCCGCGAGCGAAACCACCACGAGCACGCACAGAATTGCGGCCGCGAAGCTCCATCGGCGCTGGCGGTGAAACTCCCATTCGCGCATGCGCCGCTCGGCCGGATTCACGGCGGGATCGTCGGCAGGCTTCCGCGCGCCGAACCATTCGCGCATCACGGCGAGCGCCGCCACGCCTAGGATCACAGCAAAAAAGAAAACCTCATTGCGCACGATCGGCCCGATCGTGGCCATTTCGGTTTTACTCGACCATATCCAGGTCGCTTCGCTCAGCTCGTGAACGCCCGTGAGCGCGAGCTGGAATGCGACGACCATCAGGATCACGGTAGTCGCGGCGAAAAAGCGGTGCAGCGGAATCTTGAGCGTGCCTTCAAAGAAGAAAAAGCCCACGGCAACCGCGATCGCGATGCCGAGGCCCGTGCCGATCCAGACCTGTATGCCCGCGCTCGAAAGCTCGACGGCGCGCAAGATCAGCACCAGCTCGGCGCCCTCGCGCACCACCATGAAGAAGACGAACGCGCCGATGCCCCATCCCGCCGCGCGCGTGGATTTGAGGGCATAGGTTTCGACGCGCTGCTCGATATCTTTTCGCAGGCTGCGCGCCACGCGGTTCATCCACACGATCATGGTGATCACGAGGGCCGAGGCCAGCAGCATGAGAAGGCCCTCGAAACCGTCCTCGCTGATCGCCCAGCGCTGCAAGAGGATGGCAGCGGCGATGCTCGCAAGACATGCGAGAGTCACTCCCGCCCAGACGTAACTTTTCAGGGCGCGGCGCCCGCTGCGATTGAGATAGACGAGTACGATGCCGACAACGAGGGCGGCTTCGACACCTTCGCGAAGTGCTACAAGTAGCGCGGAAATCATGGTTTAGCTAGTTGTAAACAGTTTACAACTAGCACCATGAGTCTAAACCCGTGATTCCGTAAACGCAAGTATATTCAAGCTTCTCCGCCGGTCCCAACAATCCTTGTACAATACGCATCTCACACACTGATGCCTTCTCGAACCGATTCCGCCGGAACTGGCCGACACCCGGGCCGGATTTCGCGCCGGGTCATGTCTTGTCTGGGGCCTTGGCTCGGAGCGCTGCTCGGGCTGGCGGTAGTGTGCGGTTTTTTTGCGCTTCCTGCACGCAGCCAATCGGGTTCGCAAACGGCCGAGGCCACGCTGCCCGGCACTCTGCCAGCGGCGGCAGTGAAGCCTGATCCCAAAAAGGCCAAGGCGGCATACGACGATGGCGTGCGCGCCGAGCGAAAAGAGGACTGGGAGGCAGCCTATTCCGCCTATTCGGACGCCGCGAATCTGGCGCCATCGAATCACGATTATCTGCTGCGGCGCGAAATCGCGAAGAGCCGCCTGGTGCGAACGAAAATGGACGCCGCCGAGCGTGACGCCGTGTCCGGCCGCCTCGACGACGCGCGGCGGGAACTGCTGGGCGCGAGCTACGCCGATCCATCCAATTCCATCGTGCGCGAGCGACTCGCGGAGATGCTCGCCGCGAAGCCGGCGCAGGGCGAAAAGGTGGTCGAGCGCGATCTTGCAGGGGAAGTACACCTCGCGTATCAAAGCGGAGCGAAAAATTTCGATTATCACGGCGACACGCAGGGGGCGTACGAGGAAATCGCGCGGCAGTTCGGCGTCGAGACGGCGTTCGACGTGGACCTGCACATGCGGCAGGTGCATTTTCGCGCCGAGGACGTGGATTTTCCCACAGCCACGCGGCTGCTCGGTGAGATGACTGGAACGTTTTGGCGGCCGCTGACGCCGCGCCTATTTTTCGTGACCGACGACACGGCGCAGAAGCGCAAGGAATACGACTCGTCGATCATCCGCACCATGCTGCTTCCCGCGTCGGAAACGCCCGACCAGATGACGGAAATGCTGCGCACGGTTCGCGAGATCACGGGCATCACGCGCACCGATCTCGATACCAACTCGCGCACGCTGACGATGCGGGCCTCGCCGCGCGCGATTGCGGTCGCATCGGACTTGATCGACACTCTCGAACAACCCATGGGCGAACTGGTTCTCGAAATCGAAATTCTCGAGGTCGATCGGAACCAAGCGATGCAGCTGGGCATCACGCCGCCGCAGAGCTCGCAGATTTACACCTTCAGCACGCAGCAGATTCAGGAGGCGGAATCCTCGACCGCTGGGCTCATCAACGTGATCGAGCAGGTGTTCGGGTCGTCGCTGGCCTCCGGGATTCCGCCGCTGATTGCATTCGGAGGAGGCGAGACCACCTTTCTCGCGAGCATGCCCGGCGCCACGGCGAACTTTTCGCAGATGCTATCATTTGTAAAACGCGGCCAGCGGGTGTTGCTGCGCGCGCAAAACGGGCAGCCGGCCACGTTTTTCGTGGGCGACCGCATTCCCGTCTCGCTTTCGCAATACGCTTCGAGCCTCGTGACGGGATCGAGCAGCAGTGGGATCAGCAGTTTAGTCAGCCCGATCACGAATTATGCGACGGGGAATTCACCGTCGTTCGTGGCCACCACGAGCCTGCGCAACGATGGATTCAACGACCTGATCGTCGCGAACTCGGCCGACAATACGATCTCGGTCCTGCTCGGAGACGGCCAGGGCGTATTCTCGCCGCAGGTGACGTATCCGACCGGCACCGATCCGGTTTCGATCGCGACCGGGCAGTTCAACAACAGCACGACCATCACGAACAGCGACAACTTCGTGGACCTTGCGGTTGCGGACAAAGGCGCCAACACGGTCTCGATCCTACTCGGCAATGGCGACGGCACGTTCCAGGCCAAGACCGACATCCCGACGGGTGCGGCGCCGGTTTCGGTGATTGCCGCAAACTTTCACGATATAGCTGCAACCGGCTTCACCGATCTCGCGGTGGCCAACCAGGGCGACAACACGATCTCGATATTTCAGGGAAATGGCGATGGCACGTTCAAGACGCCGACTCTGGTCACATTGCCTGCGGGCTATGCGCCGAGTGCGCTCGCGGCGGCGGACCTAAACGGCGACGGCCACATCGACTTGGTTGTGGCCGATCAGGGCAACAACACGGTTTCCGTTTTTCTCGGCAACGGAGACGGCACGTTTCAGCCGCGCACGGACTACCCCACGGGGAATTCCCCGGTGGCCGTGGCGCTCGGAGACTTCGTTGGGAACGGCGCCCTCGATATCGCTGTGGCGAACAACGGTGCGGCAACGTCGAGCAATAGCGGAGACTCGGTGACCGTTTATTACAACCAGCTGAGCGGCACGTCCGTGCCGCTCGGGCAATTCGTTGCCGGCCCGACTCGAGACTTCGCCGCCGGCGGTGGCCCGTCCTCAATTGCCGTTGCAGACTACAACCAGGATGGAAGCCTCGATATTGCGGTCTCGGACGAGACGGACAACGCGGTCACCGTTCTATTGAATGCAGGCAACAAGTCCTTCACGGCTCTGCCCGAATTGCCGGTGGGCACCGCGCCTGTTTCGATTGCCGTTGCCGATTTCAACGGGGACGGCAGACCGGACGCGGCCACGGCGGACAACGGCGCGGCGGAAGTCACGGTGATCCTGAATACCACGAGCCTTTTCGGTTCGGGAATCAGCTCGATTGGCACGCCGTTCCCGGGCGTGCAATATCTCGACGTCGGCCTGAAGGTGAAGGCCACGCCGCGGATTCATCCGAACGCCGACGTCACGCTCCAGATGAGTTTCGAGTTGAGCAGCCTGACCACCCAGAACTACAACACGATTCCGGTGATCAGCAACGAGAGCGTGGATCAAACAGTGCGGCTGAGCCCGAATCAGACGGCGATCGTGGCCGGTTTTCTTCAGGATCAGTCGTCGAACGCCATCACCGGCAATCCGGGAATCGCGTCTGTGCCCGCCATTGGGCTGTTCGACCAGAACCAGAATGCTCAGACACAGTCGAGCGAGGTGCTAATTCTGGTGACTCCGCGCACGGTGCGGCTCGCGCCGCGCACCGATCACAGTTTCTATGCGGGGCAGGGCGCGTTGGAAGGCCCGAGCGGAGTCGCTACACCCGGGCCGGCTGGCCCGCCGCGCGAAGGGCGCGAGCCCGGGCAAGTGCCCGTTGCGCCGCCTCCGGGGCAGCAGGTGCGTCCAGCGCAACCGGCGCCTCCCGCGGAAGCGCCACCTCCTGCGAATGCACCACCGCAGCCCGCGCCACAGCCTCCGCCCGATTGAAATTTTGCTTTCGAGGATTTCAGAAATCGCGGCGGCGCGTGATTACGGCGTGGTTTCGAGGACAACGACGGGCTGGTACGTGCGCGGGACTACGGGTTCGGCGATAGCGATCAAATGTCCCTGCTGGTTGAAGACGCGCAGCCGGGCTGGGTGCCATTCGCCTGAGTCAAGTTCGGCTGGCGCGCCCTGCGCCGCGGTCACCTGGCCAGGCTGAATCTGCGCGAGCGGAAGATTGAATTTCGCGCCGTGGCGCACGCGCTTTTCGATGATGGGGAGGACGGTGGCGCGCGGCAATTCCGGCAGCATGTTTTCAAGCGCGATCACGCGCGAAGCGAATTTCCCGGCTTTGGCGTCCGCGGCGAGTTCATCGAGCGGCACGGCGTGGTCGAGCGTAAATTCCCCGACGGCGGTACGGACGATTTCGGCGAGGTGCGCGCCCGCTCCTTGGAGTTTCCCCAGATCGTTCGCAAGCGAGCGGATGTACGTGCCGGCGCCGCACTCGACCGCGAAGCGGGCGACGGAGCCTTCGATGCCCGTGAGCCGGAATTCGTACACCTCGACTTCGACTGGTTCGAGCTTCACGGGCTTGTGCTTGCGCGCGAGTTCGTGCGCCGGGCGCCCGTGGATTTTTTTTGCCGAGAACGACGGCGGCGTCTGCATGATCTTTCCGACGAACTGCGCGGCGAGCCGCTGGAGCTCCTCGGCGTCGAGCGTAGGCGCGGAATCCTCGGAAAGCGCCTCGCCGTCGGCGTCGTACGTATCCGTCGCGAATCCGAAGCGGACCGCGCAGGTGTAGCGCTTTCGCCTGCCGGTGTAAAAGCGCGCGAGCCGCGTGGCGCGGCCGAGCGCAAGCACCAGCACGCCCGTTGCGAGCGGGTCGAGCGTGCCGAGATGGCCGATCTGGCGAAATCCGGCCATGCGGCGCACGATCTCGACAACGTCGTGCGACGTCTTTCCCCGCGGCTTATCGACCACGAGGATTCCGTCAAGAGGCGGAGGTTGTGGGATGCGTGGCATTTCGTTTCGTAGCGCCGGATTCGAACCGGCCATTCGCCGGGGCGCGAGGCCCCGCTACGATTTCTCCGGGCGATTCACTTTCTGCAGCAGATTGTCGATGCGCTGGCCGTACTCCTCCGACTGATCGGGGATGAAGATAATCTCGGGCGCGCGCCGCAGATTAAGACGCTCGACCAATTCGTGGCGGACGAAGCCCGCCGCGGCCTTGAGCCCCTTGAGAGCGGCCGCTCGCTCGGCATCGTCGCCTTCGAGCTGCACGAATACGCGCACCGACCTCATGCCGGGCGCGACGCGGACTTCGGTCACGATCAGAGGCAGCGCCAGGCGCGGATCTTTCAATTCACCCGCGAGCATCAGGGTGACTTCATTGCGGATCTCTTCCGCGATCCGCGCCGAACGATGCCCCTGGACCGTCATTCTGATTCCTCAAAGTATGCGATGTCGCGCGAGACAAGGTCGCGCCCCAGGATTCGTTCGGCTTCGTCGGTAATCGCCTGGAACGAATCCTCCAAATGTTTCCCGTCGCCCGAAATGCTTACCACGCCGACGCGCGAGCGCTGCCAAAGTTCCTGATGCTCGAGTTCGGCGACGGCCACGTTGAAATGTGCGCGCAGCCGGTCCTTCAGGCTGCGAAGCACCTGCCGCTTATCCTTGAGGGATCGCGCATCAGGGATGTGAATTTCGAGTGTAAGGAGGCCGATGGGCATGAGCAGGCCATCCAACAGCTTGCTGAGAAATTGCGCCACGAGGCTTCAGGGATTAAAACCCCTGAAGAAATCGAGCGACGTACGGCGGGGTTGAAACCCCGCCCTTCCACTTTTCATACAGGCGGCTGCTAATTGCGCCGAGCTTCGGCGGCTTCCGGGCGGCCGCGGTCCGCCTGAGAGACCGGTTCGAGAGCCGCCGTCTTTTCCATCTTGAAGCACTCGAGGATGTCGCCGACCTTGATGTCGTTGAAATTCGAGATTCCCACGCCGCACTCGAATCCAGTGCGCACTTCGTTCACGTCTTCCTTGAAGCGGCGCAGCGAAATCAGTTTGCCCGTGTAGATGACGACGTTGTCGCGCAGCACGCGAACGTCCGCGTCGCGCTTCAGGATGCCGTCCTGCACCGAGCAGCCGGCGATCATTCCAGAGCCCTTGACGCGGAACGCGTTGCGAACTTCCGCGCGGCCGAGATGCGTTTCCTTGATGACCGGTGCGAGCAGGCCGGAGACGGCCTTCTTCAACTCGTCGAGCAACTCGTAAATGATCGTGTGAAGGCGGATGTCGACGCCCTCGCGCTGCGCGAGTTCGGCAGCTTTGCGCTCGGGGCGCACGTTGAACGCGATGATGATGGCGTTCGAAGCGGACGCGAGGATCACGTCCGATTCGGTTACAGCGCCGACGCTGGCCTGCATGACCTTCACAGTCACCTGATCGTTTGAAATCTTCGGCAGCATCTCGTTCAGCACTTCGACCGAGCCCTGGACGTCCGCCTTGATCACGACGGGCAGTTCCTTCACCTCGCCCAGGCGAAGCTGCTCGTGCAGTTGGTCGAGCGTGAGACGGCCCGATGAAGCCGTTTTCGCGAGAGAGGCCTCGCGCTGCTTCGCCTGCCGGTATTCGACGATGTGGCGTGCTTTCGCTTCGTCCGCCACCTGAAACTGGTCGCCGGCTTCCGGTACGCCCTGCAATCCGAGCACTTCGACGGGCGTCGACGGCCCGGCCTGCTTGATGGCTTGGCCGCGGTCGTCGAACATCGCGCGGTTCTTGCCGTACACGGCGCCGACGATGAAGACGTCGCCCACGTGGAGCGTGCCGTTTTGCACGAGCACGGTCGCGACCGGGCCGCGGCCTTTGTCCATGCGGGATTCAAGCACCACGCCGCTCGCGGGAGCATCGGGATCGGCCTTGAGTTCGCGCAAGTCGCTCTGGAGCAGGATCATTTCGAGCAACAACGGCAGATTCTTCTTCGTCTTGGCCGAGACTTCGACCATCACCGTGTCGCCGCCCCACTCCTCGGGCATCAGGCTGCGGTCGGCGAGCTGGCGCTTCACGCGTTCGGGCTGCGCGTCCGGCTTGTCGATCTTATTGATGGCGACGACAATGGGGACGTTTGCAGCGCGGGCGTGCGCGATGGCTTCCTCGGTTTGAGGCATGACGCCGTCGTCCGCGCTCACGACGAGCACGACAATGTCCGTGACTTTCGCGCCGCGCGCTCTCATGCGCGTGAACGCCTCGTGGCCGGGCGTATCGATGAAGACGATGCGCCGGTCGCCCACGTGTACTTCGTACGCGCCGATGTGCTGCGTGATTCCCCCGGCTTCGCCCGCGGCGACTTCGGTTTCGCGAATCGCGTCGAGTAGGCTGGTCTTGCCGTGGTCCACGTGGCCCATGACGGTCACGACGGGAGCGCGCGGCAGCAGATTTCCCGTGCGCTCTTCCTTGATCTTTTCTTCCTGAATGACCTGCTCTTCGAACGAGACTACTTGCACGATGCCGTTGAAAGCCTCGGCGAGGTTTGTTGCGGTCGGAACGTCGAGCGCCTGGTTGATGCTAGCGAAAACGCCGCGGTCAAGCAGCGTCTTCAGCAAATCCTTCGCGCGAATGTCGAGTTTTTCAGCGAGATCGCGGACGGTGATGCCTTCCGTGACGGTGACTGCACGCGGTTCGCGCTGAATCGGAGCGACGGGCTCGGCCGTGGCGGCGCGACCCCCGCCCGCGCCTGCGCGCGCGCGCACGGGATGCAGCCTGCGCTCGCCCTCGGCGTATCGCTTTTCGATCATCGGACGTCCGCGCGACGCGGGAGGTTTGCGCGCGTAGAGCGGCTTACCTGGCTCGGCCTTGGGCACGCCGCCCGTAGCGCCGGGCCTCTGGCTCCCGATGGGGCCTTGTCCCGGCCGACCACCGCCGCCGGGGCGTTGCGGGAATCTTGATGGAGGACCACCGCCCGGACGCGGGGGACCTCCCGGACGCGGCGGGCCGCTGGGCCGGATTTGACCCGGAGCCGCTGCGGGGCGCATTCCTTGTGGAGCGCCCGGCCTGCCTTGTCCCGGAGCGGGTTGGCCCGGACGCACGGGATATCTCTGTCCTGTTGGCGGAACGCCAGCGGGTCTTGGCGCGCCTGGCAAGCTCGCGGGTGTGCTTGCTGGCGAAGTCGGGTGAGTAGCCGCTGCGGGCCGCGCTGCTATCGGAGCACCGGGTTGCGCAGGGACGCCGCCCGGTGTTGTCGGGCGAATCGGCGTCACGGGTTTTGCCGCAGGCGCTGCAGGTGCGACTCCTGGCCTTGCTGCTACGGGGTGCGTGCCAATTGGAGCAGGCGGAGCAACCGCGGGGCGCATGGGAACGGCGGCCGGAGAAGCAGCGGCAGGCGGCGCGGCGGGTCTCGCCGTCGCCGCGGGAGCTGCGGGCGCTGCGTGAATCGGCGGAGGCGCCGGCGCAGCCGACTTCGGTGGAGCAACGGCGGCGGGCCGAGCGGTTTTCGCTTTGGCTGCGGCGACCTTCGCCGCTTCCGCGGCCGCTTCTTGCTCCGCGAGGCCGAGGAAGTGCTTGCGCACCAGCTCCGCATCTTTGATGTCGAGCGAGCTCGAGTGGGTCTTCTTCTCCTTGACGCCGATCTCGGGCAGGTAGTCGATCAGCACCTTGGCCTTGATCTCAAGCTCTCGCGCCAACTCATTGATACGGATTTGATTGATGTCTGACAATCAGCCTCTTTTTCTTTGGCGCCGCTTACTCAGGCGTCTCCTGCGTTTCGGGGGTTGCTTCGGCGGCTGCTTCGGCCGCTGGAGCAGCTTCTTCGGTTTCGGCGGCCGCCTCGGAGCCGGTTTCGGAACTCACTTCGACGTTTTCAACGGGCTCCGCTGTTTCCGCTGCGGCAGCTTCCGTGCTCTCGGCGGCGGTTTCGGTCGATTCGGCCCCGCCTTCCACGACAACCATGCTCTCGGCCGCCGCTTCATCCTCGGTCGACGGCTCGATGGGCGCGGTCGCCTGCGCATCGAGCGCTTCGAAGTAGGCGGCGACGGACTGGTGAATCTTCTCGACCATTTTCTCGCCAATGCCCGGAATTTCAACGAGCTGTTCCGGCGTCATGTCCGCGAGCTTTTCGATCGAAGTGATGCCGGCGGCTTCGAGCTTCTCGACCGTCTTCGGCCCGACGCCCTTGAGGTCCGCGAGAGGCGTCCCAGGAGCGGTGAGCGCGGCCATCTGCGCTTCGATTTCGCGGCGCTTTTCTTCTTCGCTCTTGATGTCGACGTTCCAGCCGATCAGCTTGCTCGCGAGGCGCACATTCTGGCCCTTCTTGCCGATAGCGAGCGAGAGCTGCGTATCCTCGACGATGACTTCGAGGCGCTTTTCCTCGGGGTCCACGATTTGCACGCGCGTCACCTTCGCAGGGCTGAGCGCTTTTTGCGCGAACGCAATCGTCTCTTCGCTGTACGGGATGATGTCGATTTTTTCGCCGCGCAGCTCGCGGATGATCGATTGCACGCGCATGCCCTTCATGCCCACGCAGGCGCCGACCGGATCGACGTCCTTGTCGCGGCTCTCGACGGCGATTTTGGTACGCTCGCCGGCTTCGCGCGCAACGGCGCGAATCTGCACGGTGCCGTCGTAAATTTCTGGCACTTCCATTTCAAAAAGGCGCTGCACCAAAGCCGGATCGGCGCGCGAAACGACCACCTGCGGACCTTTCGACGCGCGCTCGACCGCGCGAATTGTGACGCGCAGCCGGTCGCCCACATTGTAAGCCTCGAGGCGCGACTGCTCGCGCTTCGGTAGACGCGCTTCGGTGCGGCCGAGATCCACGATCAAGTCCGGGCCTTCCATGCGCTTGACGACGCTGTTGATCAGCTCGCCGACGCGCGTGTGAAATTCGTTGTAGATCGTGTCGCGCTCCGCCTCGCGCACTTTCTGCAAGATCACCTGCTTGGCGGTTTGCGCAGCGATTCTTCCGAGCACGTCGGTTGGTTTCGGCTGGGTGATTTCGCCGCCCACTTCGATAGCGGGATTCTGTTTGCGGGCGTCTGCGAGCGAGATTTCACGCAACGGGTCGGCCACTTCCTCGACCACGGTGTGGACCGAAAACACGTCCACCTGGCCGCTTTCCGGATTGAACTTCGAGCGGAGATCTTCCTCGGTGCGGTAGTATTTCCGCGCCGCGACCACCATCGCGTCCTCGATCGCCGCGACAATGATCTCCGGTTCGATGTGCTTCTCCCGGCTGATCTGCTCGATCGTCTGGTACAGCAGACTCGCCATTCCGGCTTCTCCTCAGTCCCACCCGTTACAGCTCCACCACCAGGTTCGCTTTGCGAATCCCGGCGTACGGCACGGCGACTTCGCGATCGCGCACCGTCAACTTCACGACTCCATCCGCATATCCCGCCAGACGGCCCTGAAAATATTTCTGGTTCTCGACCGGCTCATTCAGCCAGACATTCGCCAATCGTCCGGCGAACCGCTCGTAGTCAGCCGGCTTGATCAACTTCCGATCCAGCCCCGGCGAACTGACCTCCAGAACGTAACTGGATCCTCCCGGCACAAGCTCTTCCACATCTAGGATCACGCTCAACTGCTCGCTGACGCGCTGGCAGTCGTTGTGCGTGACGCCCGAAGCGCCGGGGTTCGACGGGTCGGCGGGGCGGTCGATATAGACCCGCAGCAGACGCTGCTTGCCCACCTTCCACTCGACGTCGAAGATTTCGAGGCCCTCCGAACGGGCCACCCGTTCCGCCGCCTCACGAATCCTGTCGAGGTCCATTCTGTTCTAGCGGCGGCAGTTACCCGGCGAACCCTGCCAGGGACTCCTGCACGCCGACCGCTTCGTGCGGCCAACAAAAAAGTGGGCTCGCGCCCACTGGTTTGTGCGACCTATCTGGAAGCAGAACCAGTATAAACTCCGTCACCCCTCGAACGCAAGACCGTGTACTAGACCGCCGAAAAACGGCGCGCGCGGAAATCCGGCTTTCGATCTGTTAGGATACGGCTGGCTGACGCCGGGCTGGGCCGGATCGGCATACGAGACGCAATAATGACTCTGAAGGAACTGGTCGAGAAGTATCTGGCGGTCGCAGGCGGCTACGGAATGCCGGTGCCGCTGGCGTCGTTGGGTTTCGCGCGGGAGCGAGCAGAAATTGCGCTCAGCCAGTTCGACGAGGATTACCACATCAGCCGGTTCATCCACTTCCACGACGAATCCGGAGAGAGTTTTCAAATCAACGGATTTCCGCAGACGCACGTTTCCATCGAAGACGGCATTCAAGCAGTCCTCTAATCAGCGAACGGGCGGGTGAAAATCGAAGTCGGGATCGACGTCCACGGGGATGTCTGAATCCTTGGCGAGCGCGGCGGCGAGATCCGGCGGCATGACCGCGTATTTCGCGAACCATTTTTCGGTGCGCGCGCGATCGCCTGTGGCTTCCTGCTCGAGAAGTTCCTTGGCGAGCGAGGCCATCGCGGCGGGCATTTTGGCGAAGTCCACATCGTAGAGGCCGGTCGAAGCGTCGCGGCGGATCGCGCCCTGTTCTGCGAGATAGTTGAACTCCATCATGGAGCCGGCGCCGTGCGCTTCGGCGATTCCGTAGCGAATCGTGCGGAAAGTTTCGCCGAGATAGGATGCGTAAATCTCGTTCAGCTTTTCCTTCGGGATGGCGCCGTGGTCGACGAGCCATTTCACGCACGTCATTCCCGTGACATCGGCTTTCGATTCCTCGAGGCCGGAATATTTGGGGCCGATCGCTTCCCGGACGTCGGTCTTGCCCCCGGCGGTGCGCGCGTAGGCGGGGCCGAGGCCGTGGGAGATTTCATGAAGGATGACGAAGTCGAGCGTGCCTTCGTCCGTGACCATTTTCGCCTGGTCGGGAGGCATCAGGCGCTGCGCGATCGGCACGATGATGAAGTTCACGCGCGCGTCCATGAAATTCTTCCAGAAGATTTTCTTCGAGCCTTTTTCCTCGTGGATGCGCGGATCGTTGGGCAGATTATCCGCGACGGCCTGATAGCCGTGGAGCAAATCGCCCGCGCGGTAGATCGCGTCGACGACTTCCATCGGAGATTGTTTGCCGCGCTTCGACGGCAAATCCTCGTGCGCGAGCGGAAGCGATTCCTGTAAGTCGGGCACGTATTTCTGGAAGATTTCGAGTTTCTTGCTCTCGGCGTCGTTGCGGATCATCACTGAGGCGCCGTAGGAGGTCTTCACGCCGAGCAGGCCGTCGAGGTAGGTTTCGTACGGCGCGAAGATAATGTCGAATTTCGGATTCTTGAGATCGAGCCAGGCGATGTCGCTCGGATAGTAGTCGTCGGTGAGCAGGGCGTGCGCGCGCAATTGCAGAAATTTCACGAAGGCGGGATCGTCGCTCAGCTCGGCGGCTTCGCGGAGGTCTTTCGCCATCGGGACGAGGAATTCGCGGAACTTCACGTGATAGGGGATGGCTTTCAGCGAGTCGCCATCGCGCTCAATCATTGTCTGCGGATTGTAGAGCGCGGCTTTTTCGTCGGGATGCGCCGCGACGTAGGCGTCGAACTGCGCGCGAGTCAAATCTTCGGGAAAGATTCCACGGCCGGGCGGAATCGGCTTTGTGCCGACGAAGGGCTTGTTGTCGTCGATCAGATCGAAGCGGCCGCCGTTGATTTTCAGATATTCGCGCAACATCTGGTCCTGCGGTTTCGTGCTGTTCGCGAGCGAGAGATAGAGTTTCAAGCCTTCGGGATCGCTCTGGCGCCAGTAGATGCAGTCGAGCAGGCCGGCCGCGTCGACGAGCTTGCCGACCATTTTGACTTCGCGCGGGGTGAGTTGGGACGAGTCGAATGAAATTTTGATCGGCTTGAATTTCGCGAGGCGCTGGGCGAGATCAGCCGCGACCACGGGTTTCGCAGGCGCAGGTACGGCCTTGGCCTTGGGCGGTTTGGGTTTTGGCGGCGTCGAAGTTTGTGCCGCAGCGGTGGACTTCGCGAGAGAAAATGGAAAAGCGAAAATGGAAAGTAGCAAAAAAGAAGTCGCGAAAAATTGACACCCTTTGCATGCAGTCGCTGTTTGTTTTGAATGAGTTAGCCCGAAAAACACTCGGTTCGGATTGACACCCTTTGGGCGAGGATCAGAGGGCGGATGGTGGAGCTGAGGCGGCCTCCCGCGGAAGCGCCGAAAGACTCTCGGCACGGCCAGCGCTAGAAGCAGGGAGTAAGCGAAGGAAATCCGGACGGCGGGGGCCGGGTTTGATTGTCGGGCAGACGTGGTCGCGATCCTTTGTTTCGAATAACTTACGTGTGTTTCTATCCGGCAACCATTGTCGGGCAGAAACTGTGCTGTAGGCGCAAGATTTTGAGGAGCCGCGGGGCCGTCATGGGGCCGGCCAGCGCCGCCGTTTTGCGCGTCAAATTTGAGCATCTTCTTCACGCGCCCATCTTAGTGCAGAAAAACGGAAGTGCAAGCGCGCAGTTCGGTGGACCTGCCTTAGGGCAGCGGCGGAATCTTTCGGGGTCGGATTCCTCCTGACTCTTGGCCGCCGGAAGGTGGTTTGCGACGCACGGTCAGCCAGCGCGGCACGCTGTGTCCCTGCCGGGGAGAAGCAGGCTAGGCAGCAGAGGTCATTGCGGAACGGTCGGTTGGCGTCGGGCGTTCTTACGACGTGGGTCAGTTGAGCTGCTGCGGGGTCGAACTGCCCGACTCCGCGTCTTGGACAACAAGCTTATTTAGAGGCTCGCCGAAGACTTGCTCGAATAGGGCGGTGAATTCTGGCGACTTCCGAAGCTCCTTGAATAGCGGCCACTCTCTGTAATCGTGTTTATCCACGTCTGAACTGTCTTTGCCGATTTGTTTGACGATTTCGTTCGCTTCTTTGAAATTGTCGCCGAGGACCGCGTTGGCTAGCCTGAACTTGAGGCTCGTTGCAGTCCAGTCCTCGTTATCCAGTATCTGCTTGCACTTTTCTTGGTCGCCACTCCACTTGTACGTTTGCGCCCTATTTACAACGCACGTCAGACGGTATTGCTCCGTGGAGTGCGTCTTCAGGGTTTCTGTTGCAAAATCTAAGAGAACGCGCGCCAGTTGGTAGCGACCTTCGCTTATCAAGCTGTAGGTCACGTCAATGAGATTCATGTCAGCCTTCTCTATCTCGCTAGGCTGTATTTTGCGCCAGAGAACCTGTCCCAGCTTGACGCCGATTTCCAACAGGCACTCATATGCGGCTGCGAAATATTCTCGCGTGAGCGGCAGTGAGTTCCCCAGGCAAACGCCGTCAGGGATTTGGCAACCGTGTTTGCGGCAGACCTCAAGGTACTGCCGCGACACGATTCCATTCGTATGAACAAAAAGGTTCCTTCGTTCCGTAACTTCAATAAACACCGGCCAAGCAGGAAGGTCTTTTCTTAGAGGCAGATTGAACTTGCTTTCTAGCCAACCGAATTGATCAGCGTGGCTCTCTCGAAGCACTGACTCGATCTCCTTGTCAATCACGTACTCCCTTGCAGCTTCGATTGACCCGAACTCAGCTAATTGAGAGAAGGTGAAAGTTTTTCCTGAGGAGTCCACGATCTCGGGCTTTAGCTTGAACAATTGCCTGATGAGTCCCCCAACATAAGCATCGAATTGACTTACGAGCGCGACCAGCAGACCGCGAGGAACAAGGATGCGTGCCAGTTCAGCCTTGTGAACTCTTCGCCTGAACCTCTGAAACCTCAGTTGCTGACCACCCTCGAAGCTGTAGGTCGTTTTTGTCCCGTCGCTGCTGACGACTGTGCATTCTTCCTTCAAGAATTTCGTGAATTGCTGCCTCGACGCGGAGCGCGCTCCCTGAATCGCTATGGTTGCTAGTGGAAGTGTCTTAGCTAAGGCGTCAATTTGGTTCAGGAAAAGTTCGATCTCCGCTCCAATGTTTTTCGGGAGAGCGGCTTCGTCTTTTGCCCCCTTACTAATGGGTTCTTCTTCCGGCAAGGATTTACCCTCCTGACTTATAGCTAGGCCGTAACAACATTGTCTCAGGTTGTGCGATGATCCGCTATGTTCGCGAGATTCTGCCCTGTTGCGGGCCCTTCCGGGCTTAGTGCTGACCGGACGGTGGCGAGAACTGGCCGCAACGGATATGCAATGGTAGTGCCTCGCACGGTCAGCGATCCTTGCCGGAGAAAGGGCGCAGGCGGACGAAGAGGGCAATGCCGACGGGATGGATGCGAGCCGTAGATCGGCGGCAAGATCCCGACAGAACTTCAAACTTCCCACAAGCAGACTTGAACGAAGCCGCCCGGCGGCGGACGCTACGCGTGAGGCGAACGGAGCAGTGGTTGCTTGATGGTTGAGATATGTTTTGGGTCACAAGGAGGTCCCTGTGACCCATCTACGAAAAATGATGCT